>VAPL010601794.1_pt1 | contig 17062 bp, 15 predicted proteins | sample 3395061 | NCBI WGS metagenome assembly VAPL01 (sample SAMN08290444, study PRJNA428436) | hydrothermal vent metagenome | isolation source: Deep-sea hydrothermal vent chimney 2 | place: Pacific Ocean: Juan De Fuca Ridge | depth 2182 m m | reverse complement strand
TATGAACCACCGTCTTCATCATCATAATTGGCATCATCAACTTGCGAATAATTGTACTGAGCTTTGATGTCAATTACACTTTGCATGAAGTTTAGGTTTTTCACAAGGGACAAATCTATAGCGAATAGATTTGCTCTTACTCCCTCGTATTGTGAGCCATCAGATCCAACAACTCCTGTCATACCGGAAAATCCTACCTCCAACATCTGGTTAGAAAATGGCATAATACCAATTCTTCCTCCCACGGTCTTGTTTTTATTGTTGTCTTCCATAAATCCAAATCTCAGCATGCCGGCTTCATCAGGTTCAACAGAGCCATCCTTGAGTTGAGGGCCGTTAATTATATATGCCTGATAATTCCATTTGATAGAACTCGTATAAAAGGCTCCTCTTAGCTCAACCCCTACATCACTTGAAGGTGCTATGCCATCATGGCCAAAACCCAGGGGTGCTGAAACCATGCGGTTGATCCAGGCAGGATGTAACTTCTCGGTAAATGCTCCAAAGGGAATCAAGAACTGACCCGCCCGCACTGTCATAAAATCATTTAAAACATACGAGGCATTGGCGTAGCCCAGGCCAAGTTCAAATCCTCCATCGTGGGTAAATTCTCCTTCAAATTCGGCCTCAAAAAACAATCTGTCTGATTGTTTATATAATAATACCGGATTTATACCTCCTCCAATAAAACTGCTCTCGGTTTCTCCTCCCTTGCTAAGGGCATCAAAACCGGTGAAGAAAAATCCTCTCAACATAAACTTTGATTTGCCAGGCTTAAAGGAACCACCATTTTGGGTCGCTTGCTGACTAAATGTACTTGTCGCTTCTTGGGCATTTAGCACAAGAGTTGAAAAAAATGCAACAATAAGTATTAAAGTGCTTTTCATAATTTCTATTTCTTAAATGTCCTGATGTAATTGACCAACTGCCATCGTTGGTGAACGGTAAGGATTTCTTTGTAGGTAGCCATAGGAGGTCGTCCTTCAGTTATTTTCCAAAATATTTCACCATCTGTCTGATCTTGAACAAGAGCGGTATTTAAACTTGCAGGTCTTGGGTTTAAAGCCATTCCCGCAACGCCATCACCATGTCCCTTATTTCCATGGCAGATTGCACACATATTTGTGAAAAGCTTTTTACCATCTTTTGTCGCCTTTTCAATATCTTTTACAGGGTTTAGTATTTTTTTTGCAGAGGCAGGAGCTTTCCAAACTTCATTAGGTGTGAGTGCCATTAGAGAAAGCAAAAACATGCCCAAACCCACAGCAAGCATTAGCGATTTAATTCCGTCTTTTTTCATAGTTTTTAGTTTATTTCATTTATATGCATATCAAAGATCTGTCAACAAAGTCTAATTTGTGTTATGATATTATGTATATGATGTATGAAATTTTAAGAAGAATTTGCTCTGGAATAATTAAATTATTGGTGACAAATCTGGGTTAAATTAAATCGTTTGAGCAGTGAATAATATTCTCTGGGAAATCAACCATAACTCCACGTAAATTTGAGTCCGTTTCAACAATGAAAACCTTGGCTACTTTAGATTTTTTTTCATCATAAGTGAATGCAAATTTCTCTATTTTATGTATCCTGTCTTCACCAAAATACTCCCCAATATCTTCACAATAATATGCTTTGTCGCGCTTTACAAAATTCAATTGAATTCCTTGCTTTATTAAATCATTTATTGATTCTGATATACTTTTGTAAACAGACATCAACTGATCTCGATCTGATTTATATTGGCTTATTGATACCCCAATATACTTTTTAAATTGTGTGGATAAATAATTCACACTGCTATAGCACAATTTATACGAAATCTCTGTTACATTTAATTCATCCTGATCCAGCAATGCTTTTACCCTTTGCAGTCTTTGATTTATATAATACTGCTCAATTGTCATATTGCATTGCCGGGAAAATATTTTAGTCAAATAGTTATAATTTTTTCCAATTCGTTTTGTGATAAAATCTGACAATACATGGATCTCATTAGATTCTTCCAAAAGCTTCAGATATTCTATTATTAATACTTTTATTTTTTCTATGTACAAATCTTCTTTGTCCCGGATTAACTCAAAACCCTGCTGATCAAATTTACTTTTAATCATTTCAATATTTACCTTATCGGGCAAGAGTACAATTGCATGACCTAAATTGATGCTTTTTACCTGAATCCCTAATTCTGCCATAATATTTTCGACTGCGAAAACACATCTTGGGCAAACCATATTTTTAATATTTAATACAACTGATTCCATTTTGAACTAAATAAAATGTGGAAAATAAATTAAAGCAAAGAAGTAGCTGAAATATCAGTACTGCTTTGTTGGCACAATAGATTGCGCATACTTTAAGAATCAGTATTACCTACAAAAGGAAAGATTGGACAAAAACATAAATATCACCTTGTATAGTTGGCGGCGAAGAGTCCGAATAATAGAATTTAAAATTATCTGTGAACAGATTATTATAAGTCGATTGAAAAGTGGAAAGTTTTATTTCAAAAATAAAAAACAGTCTGGCCTCCAAAGAAGGCACTTCAGCTTTTTGAGCTATTAGGGAACTAACAACACTGCCTGTCATTTCTTCACAGCAACCCTCATCAGAGTTTGAAGAGTGGCTATGAGGTTCCTCTTTTTCAACACCAATATGATTGTGGTGAGCAGATGTTGAGCCTGTTTCGTGGTGGTGTCCGGATATAACGTGACTTTCTGTATCTACAGACTGTAAGGAAGTTGAGGTTGCAGAGTCCGTATGACAACTACGGTTCATACTATAGATATCGAGGTCGCACAATATCTGGCAGAAAAACACGCTCGAAATGGACGCAAATAAAGTAATGACTATACTAAAACGATATGTTCGTAATTTCGTCAGCAACTTAAATCTCTTTTTCTAAAACTCATTATATGGTAATTTTTATAAACGAATAACAAATGTACTAAAAACCTATGGGTCGAACTATGGCTATAAATAACCATTTTGATTTCAATAGAATATCGCTGTCGTAGGTGTCACAAACTCATTATTAAATAAAGGAATTTATTACCATGATTAACATTTTATACGATTACTTTATAAGACACAAACTCCTATTTAGGCTAATTGTTGAGACCTATTTTATTTATTTGCGAACAGCTTTTTGCATATTCTTTTTTCTGTTAAATTGAGCACTGATTTTTTTCTGCAAATAAGTCAATGGTCCTACAAGAACTGGTGCTTCGTCGGCATCAGCTACTTGTTTTGCATACTTATTGATTGTTGGCAGGTAAAGTGAAACATGGTCTTCTGTGACCTCCAATTCTAAAACATCTCTTTTAAACTCATCCAAACTACTCAAGCCAATGATATTTACTGCTTCTAACCAAACTGCATCTGTTTCCATATATACATCAATTTCATGATCAATAAATGGGTCTCCTTTTTTTAAGTAATAATGGTAGTCTTTGTGTTCGGTAGTAAAAAAAACAATGGTATCATTTTTTGCCATTTTTATTGAATACTTTCCTGATGCATCACTCACGGTTCCCCAATGCTGAGAAATATTATAAACCGAAACAGCAGTTAAGCCACCATTTAATGGATCGAAACAATTAATCCTACCGCTAATCTCAATGAGCGAATCTTCAGAAATATCCTTTTGTGCTACACTTACAAATGAATAAAACACAAAGGACATTATAAATAAAGCACTCCATTTCATGGCGACTGTCATTTTATATGAATAGTTAATTTAGTTACTACTTCAAGTTAAATACTTTTGCAATCTTATAAAAAATGGTGAAAATACTCTGATCAATTAGATACCTTTTAATACTTGAGAAAATTGTCTTTCGATTTAAAATAATAGACACTATGATCTTCCTCAGATTTCATGACAATGTATGCTAAAGCCTTATCAACTTCTTCTCCTGTCAAGGGGTCTTTGGCGTATCTGAAGTGACGGTTATTTATGATTTTATCGACACATTGTTCGCAACAACCATAGTACATTTTATCTCCCATTGGCACAGGAAATTGCTTAATTCCCATAAAGGCATCATTGACCATGCACACCAGTTCGGTTTTAAGTTTTGCATCAGACTTCTCATTTGCTTCCACAGACACACTAACAATATTTGATGCCTTCGGAGACTCAGACACTTTAGATTCCGTGAACCAGGGACTCTCAGAAAACATGTAAAACCCGAAAGCAAATATTGCTACAACAGACACATAAAAAATTGACCTTTTCATAATCATAAATGTTTTAGTATCTGATGGAAAAGGGTTTCCTACTCTTTTCAATACGACCAGTTAATGGCCTGGCAGGCAACCCTTCACCACAGGATATTGATAAATTAATTTAAAACTTCTTTATTAGACCCACACTTTGGCATCTTCTGACCCATATATGGGTTTTGAATGCCTTTTGAGGTCGAGAGCCAATTCGCACCACTTCCGTTTGCCATAGGACAATAATTGTAATAAACCTCAGCACCACTGGTTCCAAATGCTTTTAGGCTCATATAAAGTGCATCGTTTAATTTCGCCAGATGAACTCTTTGCTTTGCTATATCCGTCGATTCGATAATTTGACTGGACTCAGACTTTAGCTCTTTTGAATAACTCATCCAGGCATGATGTGCATCGCCTTTTAGAAGTGACATATCTACCTTTGATAATTGGCTTGAAAATTCAGTGATACTGCTTTTTATTTTCGCTTTGTCATCATTAAGAAATGTCTCGCTTAACTTTTGGTTTGCATCTACAACGTCTTTTAGTTGTGCTTGAAATTTTGCATCGACATCGTATTTTTTAACCATATCCATATGGTCTTTCTCATCCATTTTCATATTAGAGGGATGCTCATGCTGAGCCAAACTTGTACCTATGATAGTAATAAAAAATAAACACAATAAAATAATTTGCTTTTTCATTTTGAATAAAATTTAGTTTATGAATAATTTAATTAATTCCTGGATATCCCAGGGGATACATATTGATAGTTATGAATAATTATTGTTCTAAACCCACCCTAAAGGGCATGTCGTTTTATATTGAGTGTTACTGAATTACTTCTTTTGTTTCGCCACAAGTAAGCATGGCTTCGCCATAATATGGGTTTTTAATTTCCTCTGTTTCGCTTAACCAATATGCCCCTTTTCCATTGCGCGCCATGGGGCAATATTGATAGTAAATGGTAACGCCGGAAATTCCATACATTTTTATAGATTTGTATAATTCATCTATAAAATCAGCATACGCCAAACGCTGTTTTTCTATATCATCTGTAGATTTTATCTGATCTAAATCCCCTTGCAAAGCCTTCATATTTTCCATCCAGCCTGTGTGCATAGCGCCTTTTACCAAACTCATATCTACTTTGCTTATGGCATCTTCTACCTCAGAAACTGCCGCCTTGGTCTTGGAAGGATCTGATGCTAAAAGACCCTTTTTCAATGAAATATGAGCGGAATATACACCCGTAAGTTGCTTTTTGAAATTTTCATCTACCGCCATTCCTCCTTTTGCCGGTTCAGAATTCTGTTGCGTACTTTCAGACTTTGCAGGTGCTTCTTTTGGCTTGTCTCCCATGTCCATGCCTGCATGACCTCCCATTGATTGTTTTCCTCCTCCCGGATTCATCATGCTTTTTTCACCGGAAAGTTGGGCTGCAGCATCAATCTTGAATACGCCATTAGAAGCCACTAAATCACCCTCGTTCAATCCTTCGCTCACCACATAATAATCTCCGGCATCTGCACCCAACATAACTTCAGTAAAACGAAACATATTTTGGTGATTATTGGTCCGTACATATACCACAGATTTTTTTCCTGTCCATAAAACAGCAGCTTTGGGCACCAACAACTGATCTCCACTACCCGGCAACATTGTTTTCAGTATTCCGGAAGCCAGCATGTGTGGTTTCAACATATCTTTTTGATTGTTTAATTCTGCCCGAATACCTGCTACCCGTGTTGTTGGGTTTATCACAGGATCGATAAAAGTTACTGTACTTTCAAATACCTTATTGGGAATAGATTTTATAGTAAACTTTATTTTATCTCTCATCTTGATCCATGGTATATCACTTTCATAAGCATCAAACATCACCCATAAGTGGCGCAGATCAATGATTTTAAATAGCGCATCGCCTTCCTTTATATAATCACCCAAAGCAATATGTCGCATGGTCACAGTTCCCGAAAGAGGAGATAGCACATCAAAGTAAAATTTAACCTCTCCGGAATTTACAATTTCATCAATTTGTTCTTCTGTCAAATCCCACAATTTCAATTTATTCCTGACAGCCCGATAATAATTTGGATTAGTATCCTTTAATTTAATGGCTTCAAAAAGTTCTTTTTGAGCTGTCACCAATTCAGGAGAATATATCTTCGCCAGCGCCTGGCCTTTTCTCACCTTTTGTCCAGTGAAATTCACAAGTAATTTTTCTATCCTTCCCGGAAATCGTGCCGTCAATTCAGAAATTCTACGTTCATCGGGCATGATCTTGCCCGGAAGATAGACTTCTTTATATGCTGCTTTCTTTTCGATCACGGAGGTGGATACCTCAGCGATCTTCATCGCAGCATTCGTTAGCTTCACCGTATAATCACCATCTGCGCTATCATCTTCCTCTTCAACAATAGGAATCAACTCCATGCCGCATAAGGGGCAACTTCCCGGTTTATCCATTCTTATTTGAGGATGCATCGCACAGGTGTAAATCGCACCTGCCAGATGATCTTCTGCTACATGATCTTCTTGTCCAGTACCGTTTCCCGGTGCTCCGCTGTTCCCAAAAAGTATCCACCCTAAAAATACACCTACCACTAATATGCCGAGGTAGATAAAAGAATTTCGATTTTTTAACTGATCTATAATTTTCATTTTTTTATAATTTCGATTTTCAAACTTGCTTATTGATTTGATTATTTAGCGGTTAAATATGTTATAAATGCCGCACTGGTGTTTTGATCTGCTCGCGCTTTTTCCAGTTCTAAGTCATATTTCAGGAGTTGCCTGTCCATACGCAGGATTTCTTCAAAATCTGTTCCATCTGATGTATATTCAGCTAACAAAATATCGAGAGATTGACCTGCCAATTTTGAAAGATGCCTATACAAAACAACCCGTCTTTTGGCATCGAGATAATTGCGCCAAATTTTTTCAAGATTTTCTATCAGTACATTTGTTGTGTTTTCCTTTTCTTGAATTTTGGATGTACGCAGCAATTCTTTTTCCAGAATCATAGATTGATATTTATTGCCATATATTGGAAGACTCATACCGACTTGTGGGAAAATAAAGGCGTCTTTTCCATTACCGGAAAAGTCTGCGATATCTGTCCTTTTGCCAATAAACGAGTATGACAATCCAATATTAAATGAGGGCAACCCCATCTTCTCCGCCACTCTTGCCTCGCTGATCAATGCATTAATTTCGGCATCAAATTGCTTTAGTTCCGGATTATTTATAAGCATAGAATCAAGCAATACTTGCAGATCATCGTCAACAGAAATAACGGCTAGCGTATCGGGAACTATTATACCCCCAATGCTATCATAATTGAGCAGCTTTTGAAACTCTGCATTTATTGGCCTCCTGCTATCTTCGAAATATCCCAGTTCATTTTGAAGCTCCGCCAAATCCATCTCTACCCTTAACAGATCAACAGCACTACCCGTATTTGATTCTAAGCGCACATTTGCCAATTGCTTGAAGGATTCGAGAAAAACAATATTTTCTTCCGTAATCCTTATGGCCGTTTCCAGCACATATAGTTTGTAATAAGCAGATCGGACTTCAAAAAACAGCCTGTTTCTCTCATCATCAAAGGCCTCAAATCGTGCCTTGGCAATATTGGCTACTGCTTGTTCTTTTGCTGCCAATTGTCCAAACCATGGAAAAGCCTGATTTATGGACAATCCTGCACGCATTGGACCTACTCTGGTTTCTACAGGATTGATATAATAACTAAACATTACTGTTGGATCTGGTAAGGCTTTTACCTGCGGCATGCGCTCTAAAACAGATAAATACCTGTTGAATAGCGATTTTAAAATCGGGTTGTTTTCCGCTGCAGCTTTTAGGTAAATATCCAATGGATTTGTTAAATCCAATGAATCTGCCACGACCATCGAATCCAGTTGCTCCTGTACATATTCGTCTTTCTGCGCCAGCAAGAGATTGGTGCTGCATATCATCAACACCAATACGATATATCTTTTTATTTTATTTAATTCCATTATGAAGCTGATTTTAATTGTTTTTTCAAAATACCTTCCTGCCACATACAATATAGTGTCGGCACTACAAACATGGTCATCACCTGAATGAGCATACCTCCAAATGAAGGAATAGCCATAGGCACCATAATATCCGATCCTTTTCCTGTAGAAGTCAGCACGGGCACCAGTGCGATAATTGTTGTTGCAGCCGTCATCATGGCCGGTCTCACCCTTTTTACACCGGCGTGAAGCACGGTAGCTCTCACCTCTTTAATGCTGGTCGGCTTTTCTTTATCAAAAGTTTGTTTTAGATAAGTACCCATCACCACACCATCGTCGGTGGCTACGCCAAAAAGCGCAATAAACCCAACCCAAACTGCGACACTCAAGTTAATCGTATGCATCTGAAATAAATCTCGCATACCTACATCAGCAATACTGAAGTTCATAAACCCTTCCTGGCCGTATAACCACAACATGATAAAGCCCCCCGAAAAAGCTACAAATATTCCAGAAAATACCATCAAAGTAGGTTGTACCTGACCAAATTGAAAATATAGTATCATGAAAATAGCCAATAGAGATATAGGCACTACGATGAGCAATCGCTTAGTGGCACGTATTTGATTTTCGTAATTACCTGTAAATTTGTAAGTGACATTTGGAGGCAATACAAACTCTCCATTTTCCAGTTTGGCATTAATAATTTCCTGAGCCTCTTCCACCACATCTACCTCTGCAAATCCTTGCTTTTTATCGAAAATAACATACCCATTAAGGAAAGTGTCTTCACTTTTTATCACCTGAGGTCCTCTTCTATAGGTCACTTCTGCTAATTCTCCCAGAGGAATTTGAGCTCCGGATGGTGTGGGAATCAGCACATTTTTGACATCGTCAGGATTGTCCCGAAATTCTCGCGCATATCGAACCCTAATTGGGAAACGCTCCCTACCTTCAATGGATGTGGACAATTGAACACCTCCAATGGCTACCTCTATATAGTTTTGAATGTCTTTCATCGTCAAGCCATATCGTGCAATTTCATTTCTGTTCACATCGAATTCCAGGTATGGTTTTCCAACGATTCGGTCGGCAAATACAGATGAAGATTCTATGCTTGGCACTTTCTGAAGGATTTTCTCCAGATCGAGGCCAACTTGCTCTATGGATTCCAAGTCGGGCCCAAACACTTTTATGCCGATCGGCGCCCGCATACCAGTTGACAGCATGATGTTACGTGTCTCAATCGGCTGAAGTTTTGGTGCAGAAGTCATGCCTGGTATTTTGGCCACTTTTATGATTTCCTGCCATATATCATCAGGAGATTTCACGTGCGATCTCCATTGTCTGAAATACTTACCTCTCTTTTTGTCAACGATAAGGTCTTCTCGTTCTATCAATCTGAAACCATCTTCTTTAGGGTTGTAGATAGAGCTATCAGCTAATATAAATGCATTGTCTTTATTTACTTTAAACCTAAGTCGATGACCATTTTCATTTAAAATATACTCCGGCTTATAATTTATCGTATTCTCAAACATAGATATTGGAGCCGGATCAAGTGCCGAATTCACCCTTCCCCATTTACCAACGATTGACTCTATTTCGGGAATGGCCGCCACATACGAATCCAGTTTCCGGATTACATCCGTATTCTCTTCTATACCTGAATGGGACATCGTCGTGGGCATGAGCAAGAATGATCCTTCGTTTAAGGAAGGCATAAACTCCTTGCCTGCTCCAGGCATCTCCTTATCCAATTTTTTCCATGTATCTGTTTGCCGGATGTCCCAAGATATTAGATTGGTGCCATCAGCTACAAATCCAAATATTTTCTCGAAACCTTGCCAAGTCGTGATTCCAAATAGAATTACAAAAACCGGGATAGATAAAAACTGCCATTTATGGCTTAAACACCAGGCTAGCAATTGAGGGTAATAATGTACAATTGCCAAGAGTGATCCTAAAATGGAAGAAATCAGAATGAGGGCAAATAAGAAATTTACTAACAGACTATTCTGCGCTCCTAAGGGCATCCAAGCAGTTGTCAGAAAATATACCATGGTCAACAAGATGATAACGGTATTAATTCTATTTGGCCACTCGGCATATTTTTTGGGCCACTTGTATTCAAAGAAGTTATTTAGACCAAACAGGATAAGACCAATTGCCGGAATGCTACCATAAATAATAAGTAGTGCAACTCCAAGACCACCAATAACTCCAGCCCAAATCTTTTTAGATTTTTCTTTATCAAATCGTATGGACAGTACAACATGAGACAATGCAGGGATTAACAAAAGACCAACGACCAATGCACCCAACAAGGCGAATGTCTTGGTGAAAGCCAAGGGTCTGAATAACTTTCCTTCTTGCGCCTGCATAGCAAATACGGGAAGAAAGCTAATTACTGTAGTGGCAAGAGCGGTCATTACAGCAGAGGCTACCTCGACTGTGCCTTCATAAATTACTTCTAATAATTTCAGTCCCCGAACGTCTTTATTCTCTGGCATTTCAAGATGCCGGACGATATTTTCTGTAAATACCACGCCGACATCTATCATCACCCCGATGGCGATGGCAATCCCCGATAGTGCTACAACATTGGCATCCACGCCAAAGTGCTTCATACTGATGAAAGTCATTAATACTGCTATTGGCAATAAACTTGATATAATTATGGATGCCCGAATATTCATCATCAGCACAATCACTACGATAATACTGATAAGTATTTCATGGGTAAGGGCTTCTTCAAGTGTTCCCAAGGTTTCCTTAATTAAGCCGGATCGGTCATAAAAGGGTACGATGGTAACTTTAGAAATTGTGCCATCAGCCAACACCTTGGACGGCAACCCTGGGGAAATCTCTTCTATTTTCTTCTTTACGTTTTCGATGACTTGCAAAGGGTTGGCACCAAATCGCGAAACCACCACTGCGCCGGTAGCTTCTGCACCACCTTTATCAAGGCCGCCTCTTCTTGTCGCAGGACCAAAATGTACCTGGGCAACATCCTTAATCCGAATGGCCGTATTACCATGTACAGTGACAACTGCCAGTTCCAGATCCTCGATGCTTTTGATATAACCCAGCCCCCGCACAAGGTATTCTGCTTTGTTATATTCCATGGTTCTTGCTCCAACATCCAGGTTGCTCTTCTTAACCGCATTCATTATTTGAGCCACATTCACATTGTACTTCTTCATGGCAATTGGATCAATATCCACTTGGTATTCTTTCACAAATCCCCCAATGGCAGCTACTTCAGAGACCCCTTGGGCAGAAGTCAATGAATACCCAATATAATAATCCTGAAGCGTTCGCAATTCCTGGGGATCCCAACCTCCAGTCGGTTCGCCTGTTTTGGGGTTTCTACCCTCCAGTGTGTACCAGAATATTTGGCCGAGCGCCGTAGCGTCTGGTCCTAATGCAGGTTGCACTTCTGCCGGAATCATACCAGTAGGTAAGGAATTTAATTTTTCCAAAATCCTTGTTCTACCCCAGTAAAATTCAATCTCTTCCTCGAAAATGATGTATATCGTAGATAGCCCAAAAATGGAACTGCTTCGAATCGTTTTCACTCCGGGAAGCCCCAACAATGCTGTTGTGAGCGGATAAGAAATTTGGTCCTCAATATCCTGAGGAGATCGTCCCATCCAGGTAGTGAATACGATTTGTTGGTTCTCACCAATATCCGGTATAGCATCCACTGGAACTGGATCTCTAGGAAACCATCCCAATTTCCAGTTAAAAGGCGCATTTGTTACTCCCCATCCAATAAAAACCAGGACGATCATGGTAGTAACCAGCTTGTTCTCTAAGAAATATCTGATTAATTTATTAAGCATGTTATTTTTTTGTTGATATAATAAAGAAAAAAGGAAATGACATGGGATTGTTGGCAACTCAAAATGTGCCAAACCCCATGAAAGAAATCTCTACATCAACAATTCAAATAAGGAAAGACTGTATAAGTACCGGTATGTCTCTATCCGGCAAAGGGGGATGGTAATTTAAATATTTGACACATTCATTTTTCTCCATAGAAACGGACGAAATGTATAGGTCAAGAAAGGCAATAATTACTGGCAGGTCAATTTCAATATTATAAGCGGCTGGCTGGAATTTATCTGTGATTTTAAATTCCTGAGATTCATTCTGACAACAGTTATGGTCAATAACCTCCTTGTCAGGATCGCAAAGGGCAAGAGCTTTTATTTCCATGCCGCAGCGCAGATCATTCGCACCTATGCTCACACTTTTGTTGTGCACCATTCCGCCACACTGGTGTGCCGTGAAGGTGAACCCCATGGTGCTCATAAAAATGAGCACGGCAAAAGATATGGCAATTATTTTTTTCACGTAATGCAAATATAATTATTTATTTGGGTTAAAGATTATACTATTTTGCCAAATGCTTATATGATTTTGCCTAAATAATCAATAAATTCTAATCTCCTTATTAACAATTCAATATTTGTAGAAATAACATGGACTAGTTTATTTAATATGTGGTGGCTTGATAATGGCGAATGTTGGCATTTTGTTATTCAATTGATAGCTTAAATTGTTTCCCGAATCCAGCCTCTACAATTTTTCTAAATGTAGATAGCTCCACGTCTGTTCTATTGTTTTCGGGTCGAGAAAATAGAACCTTGATGTTCCACTTCGCAATGCCATTTGTTCTTGAGTTAATCTCACTTTTCTTCTTGCAACCTTTATTAAATTTCCGAATTTCTCTGAATTAGAAAGTTCTGCAGGTTCACTCCAAGGTAATGTAAAGTTCATCTATTGAACTTTTTTGAATTCACTTGGTGTTAAAAGCGGGAATTCAATATCACCTTTTGTAATATTCCATTGTTCAAAAATATCAGCAAATTTGTATGAATACCCTGACTGTTAATGCCAGCCGGCAAGCCATATCCGTCAGGCTAATGTTTTGAGAGCTTAGTAATGAGACTCTGGAAGAATTTGGGAAAATTAATTATTTGAAATGCGCTTAACTAATTGTTCAGTTTTTTGTTGCAATTCCAAATTTGCTGGTCATTGTTGAAAAACTATTTCCATCTCTATTTAGAGACAAATACTTTCCGTAAGTAATAATTCCGTAAATTTAGTACAATGAGTACAGGAAGTTGCAGAGAATCAAGATTGTGCACTTCTATATTATAATAAACCTATCCTAAGCATAAACAGATGAAATTACCATACCTCGCATATGATGAATGGAAACTAACCAGGGTCACCCTTCATTTAATTCTTCAGATAATTGGCAAAATAAGATTAAAGACAACACCTCGAAAAAACCATTGGTGGTATTGTACATTGTACGTTTCAACAAAAGGATTTTCGACACATTCAATCCCAATGCCTGATGGAATAAATACTTTTGAAATCGTTTACAACATTCATAAAAGAGCAGTCCAACTGCACTGTAGCACTGGAGATAAGAGAGAGATTCCACTGTCATCTGGTTACTCAGTAAGTGAATTTTACAAGACCATTATGGGTATTTTAAATGATTGGAGTGTAGAGTCGGTATTTATAAATAGACCGCTTGATATGGGGATTGACAAACCCTTTGAAGAGTTGACAGAATACCATCATTATGACTGGGTTTCTATTCATCTATTTTGGCAAATGATGCTTTGGAGCGATGGAGTATTTAAGGAATTTAGTGGGCGGTATTATGGTAAAACCTGCCCTGTGCATATATATTGGCATCACATGGATCTTACAGTCACAAGATTTTCAGGAAATCTGGCTCCACCAATGGGTCCAAAAGCAAGAATATTGGAAAAAGATGCTTACTCTCATGAAGTAATTAGCTTTGGATTTTGGGCGGGTGATGATAATTTGTCAGAACCGGCATATTATGCCTACGCAGCACCATCTCCGCAAAACCTAAATAAAGAACCACTAAAGCCGGCAAAGGCATTTTGGGTTGATTCAAATGGTAGCCCAATGGCGATTCTTAAATACGAATACTTATTGAAAGATAAAGACCCTCGGAAAATACTTTTGGAATTTCTTGAGAGTGCCTACATGGCAGCCGCTATACTTGCAAATTGGGATATTGAAGGTTTGAAAGTTCCTCGATTAATTGACCTGTAATTAGTCATGGAAAAGAATATATTGTTGTAACACCTTTTATAAGCATAATGAAAAATGAATATTTACGGCACACTTTATCAACGATATCATATCGTTTTCAAAAAGCAGTAAGAAGTGCCAATACTGACTTCGGAAATTTTTCTTTGGGCAATGGAAGTAGAACCCCTGCGGAAACCCTTAACCATATGTGTCATGTGTTGCATGCGACAAGAATTTTTTTGGTAGAGGAAGTAATTCAAGAGAAACCACCGGAGAAGTTAGAATTTCATTTAGAGATTGACAAATTTAATTCTGAATTGAAAAAATTGGACAGTATTTTTATAAATAAAGACCTCGGGATTAATTACTCAAAGAAATTATTGCAAGGCCCATTATCAGATATTTTAACTCATATTGGACAATTATCAATGTTGCGGAAATTAAGTGGCGATTCAATCTCTGGAGAAGATTTCTCAGCAGCGGCAATAATTACTGGAATAGCCTAATTCTTGATGACCAATAAATATCAAAACCTCTAATTTCGACTCTTCTTCAAAAATTAATTTTATGAAAAATTTTATCCCTCCTACGCTAAAGCTTCGACGGACAAGCATTCTAGCAATCTTGTTATTCTTCACATTGGGATGCGATCAGAAAACAAAAAATCTGGCCGCAATTCCAACGGATAAACTTTATAGCGAAGGGTGGAGCAACAGACATCAGGAAGTAATGCTCAATAACAAATCAAACCCGCAATTAATATTGATTGGTAATTCTATATTTAACTCACTTGATGATACAACCAGAAATTTCGTCTGGAAAAAATACATAAAAAAATACGATGCCGTAAATATGGGTTTCAGTGGAGATCGCACTGAAAATGTGATCTGGAGATTACAGAATGGTGAATTAGATGGAATTAGTCCAAGAGTTGCCATGGTTCTTATTGGAACAAATAATACGGATGGCAACCATTATCTTAACATTACTCAAGCGGAAGAACTTTCTGAAGGAATTTGGGAAATTTGTAAGATCATAAGGAATAAACTGCCTGAAACTCAAATATTATTATTAGGTATTTTTCCTTATGGATATAAACCCAATAATAGAGATAATATAAATAAGGCTACCAACAAGATCATTTCCGGGTTTCCCAAAAAAGACAAAAAAATTCATTATCGAGACATCGGTGATATTTTTGTTGATGCTGAATCGAAAGTCAAAAAGTCTTTGATGCCGGATTTCCTTCATCCTAATTCCGATGGATACAAGGTAATGTTTGACGCACTTGAAAGCGATATTGAAAAACTAATGCACTGAACTCCCTGCTTGTAGATGTATGGATAATTGAAATATAATATTCCCCTATTTCCCATTGTGGATTTAGAATTTTAACATAATTTTTTTGTCGTAATAGCAAAGACAATCGATTACGAAAAAAATCATAATAATTTAAGCAACCTTTTTGTTATTCGACTCGTTAATCGTAATATTGCAATAAACCAATAAAGCATGGGACTTACAAAATCATTTCACTTTAATGAGGAGCAAAATCAATTGGCTTTATTTTCTAAAGCTTTTGCCCATCCTGCAAGAATTGCGATTATTCAACAAATAATTAAAAACAAAACTTGTATAGTTGGAGCTCTATCAGATGTGCTTCCCTTATCGCAATCGACAATTTCTCAGCATTTGAAAGAGCTAAAAAATATTGGAATTATAAAGGGTGAAATTGATGGCCCTTCAATATGTTACTGCATCAATGAATCAAACTGGAATTATGTAAGGAAAATGCTAACGAAATTCTTTTCGGAGATAGATAATAATTGTTGTTAGCATGCTAAAATATTGAAAACTCTCAAAATAAAAATTAATATAATCTTTAAAAAAAATATACTGTTATGAATAAGAGCGAGGAAATAAAGAAAATGGTAAGGGAAAAATATGGTGAAATTGTAGTCGCCGAAAAAGGACAAGCAGAAGCTTCATGTTGCGGTCCCACAGCAACTACCTGCTGTGGCCCTGATGCTGATCTTACTATATTTTCTGAGGATTACAGTCAACTAGAAGGATACAACCCTGATGCTGACTATGGTCTTGGGTGTGGGTTGCCTACCGAATATGCAAAAATCAAGAAAGGTGATACCGTAGTGGATTTAGGTTCGGGAGCTGGAAATGATTGTTTTGTTGCCAGGCAAATTGTCGGTGAGGCGGGGCACATAATCGGAGTGGATATGACTTCAAACATGATAGACAAAGCAAGAGAAAATGCGCAAACTCTCAAATTACCAAATGTTGAATTTCGCCTGGGCGAAATAGAACATCTTCCAATAAAAAATGAAGAGGCTGATGTGGTAGTGAGCAATTGTGTATTGAACCTTGTGCCGGACAAAAAGCAAGCTTTAAATGAAACATTTAGAATATTAAAAAATGGTGGACATTTTAGTGTTTCTGATATTGTGACGTACGATAAAATCCCAAATGGTTTAAGAGAGGATGCCGCTTTGTATGCAGGATGTGTATCTGGCGCCATGATAAAGGAAGATTATATAAATATAATTAGGGAGGCAGGGTTTGTAAATATAACCATTCAGAAAGAAAGGAAAATTGATCTTCCGGATGATATGTTACAGAAATATCTTGACGAAGAACAGGTGAAAAGTTATAAAGAAGAATTTGAAGGTATAGCAAGTATTACAGTTTATGGGGAAAAACCATGCTGTAATAAAAGCGAAAATCAG
>VAPL010342396.1_pt1 | contig 17064 bp, 16 predicted proteins | sample 3395061 | NCBI WGS metagenome assembly VAPL01 (sample SAMN08290444, study PRJNA428436) | hydrothermal vent metagenome | isolation source: Deep-sea hydrothermal vent chimney 2 | place: Pacific Ocean: Juan De Fuca Ridge | depth 2182 m m | reverse complement strand
GACAGGCTGTCCGCTACCCCCGAGATGCGTTCGTACAGGTGTGGCAGGTTGTCGGCCTCGTTGTAGACGGGAATGACGATCGAGATGAGTTGTCGGTCAGTCACCAGCGGTTCCCGTTCCTGTAGCCCACCGCACAGTATCAGCGATTCCGTCTGAGACAGAGATTCGCGGCTGCCAGCCGGTAGCTCCTCGAAACATCGATGCATTGCCGACGACGCGCAGCGGTTCGTTCCGGCGTTGGTCGATCGCGCCGAATCGGAGGAGTTCGGGATCCGCCCCGACTTCTTCGACTACCCGCCTCGCGATGTCTCGGACTTTCGTGCCAATCCCGGTAGCGACATTGAACGATGGCGATCCCACGGTTGGCAAGAGCGTAGCGTGTTCAAACGCGGCCGTGACATCGTCGATGTGAACGAAATCCCTCACCTGTTCGCCCGAGGTCAGGCTCACGGCGCGCTTAGCTGCGACGTTGCGGGCTACATAGGGTACGAGTCGGTGCGGTCCTTCCCCTGGCCCGTAGACGTTGAACAGCCGCAGGGTGACGAAGTCGAGACCCATTTGTGTACCACGCGTCTGCCCGAGGAGTTCAGCACCTACTTTGGCTGCGCCGTACGGCGTCGGTGGCTCCATCGGTTCGGCTTCGCACAGGTCGATGCCGGGGTCACTTATCGAATACTGAGACCACGACCCGGCATGGACGATCCGTCGCGTTGTCGTAGGATCGACAGCGTCGAGCAGTCGGGCAACGAGGCCGGCGTTGCCGTCGACCAACTCTGCGCAAGCAACGTTCTGGCCGATGCCGGATGCTGCAAGGTTGAACACGATCTCGGGGGCAGAAGTTTTGAGCGCATGGTCGAGCGCGCTCCCATGTGGACCGATCTCGAAGGTCTCACCGAATGTCCATTCGTGATTCGGGGGAGCCTGCAACGTGCGAACGATGCGGTCGACTCGCCATCCGCGCGATGCGAGGTACAGGGTGAGGCGACTGCCGATGAAGCCGTTCGCTCCGAGCACCATTGCATGGGGTGATCCGGTCAAATCAGCTCCATGTAGGACGCGGTCTGTCGACGAAGAACAGACCCTAGCGGCTCTCCATCGAGGTGGGCCCGGTAGCCGTCGGCAACGTATCGTGCCGTGTCGGATAGGCGCAGAGCCGGTTCGAACCCGAGTTCCCTCCGTACCTTCGACGTGTCGAGGTGCAGCAGTTGTGCCTCGTGAGGACCATCGTCGTCGATCGCCACGATGTCGGTGTCGGTGCCCCAACTCTCGACGATGAGACGAACCAGCTCTTCAACAGTCGCCGTGTCACCGACTCGTGGCCCGATGTTCCAACTTCCTGTCTTGGATCGGTCTCCTTCGAGGAGGTACGAGCCAAGGAGGAGGTACGCCCGAAGAGGTTCGAGGACGTGTTGCCATGGTCGAATCGCCCGCGGGTTTCTGAGCACGATACGGCCACCGGCCTGGATCGCTCTGACGATGTCTGGAACGATCCGATCTTCGGACATGTCTCCGGCACCGAGGACGTTCCCTGCCCGCACGCTTGCGAGCAGCTTTCCGGAGTCGTCTCCGAAGAACGATCGCAGGTAGCTCGCTGTGGCGATCTCCGCAGCACCCTTGCTGGCGCTGTAGGGATCGGATCCGCCCAGTGGATCGGATTCGATGTAAGCACGGCCGTCCTCGCGGTTCTCGTAGCACTTGTCACTGGCGACAGTGATGACGGCTCGAACGGAGTCGGTACGCCTGGCAGCGTCCAGCACGTTGACGGTACCCATGACGTTGGTCTCCATGGTTGCAACGGGATCGACGTAGGACCTGCGGACAAGAGACTGCGCGGCCATATGGATCACGAGGTCGGGTCGTTCATCGGTGAGTACGGTTGAGATGGTCTCGGCATCACGCACATCGCCGAATCTCTCGCTGATGCGGTCCACAATGTCGGTGTTGGATACCACATTGGTCGGGTCGTCCCCGGCAGGGAGCGAGAATCCTACGACTTCGGCTCCGAGGTCTGCCAGCCATGAGGACAGCCACGTTCCTTTGAAGCCAGAGTGGCCCGTCAAGAGCACGCGTGCGCCGGCGTAGCGTTGGAGTCGTGACGTCGGCATGACCGCTACCACACCTTCCATGGCGCGGACCCGGATGCCCACAGCCGTTCGAGTTCGGTACGTTCGCGCAGCGTATCCATCGGCTGCCAGAACGAGTCATGGCGGTAGGCCATGAGGTGGCCAGCATCGGCGAGGTTCGACAACGGTTCGGCCTCGAGTCGGGTTGCTGTCGATTCAATGAACTCGAAGACCTGTGGTTCGAAGACGAAGAACCCGCCGTTGATCCAACCCTCCCGGCTCTGCACCTTCTCCTGGAAGGCCTCGACGGCTCCGTCACTGGACAGGTCCATCGTACCGAAGCGTGCCGGCGGATGAACAGCGGTGACCGTTGCCAACTTCCCATGGCTCTTGTGGAAATCGATGAGTGCCCTCAGATCGATGTCGGCTACACCGTCACCGTAGGTCACCATGAAGGTCTCGTCGCCGATGATCTCCCTGAGGGCTTTGACACGGCCACCGGTCATCGTCCGGACTCCCGTGTCGATGCATGCAACCTTCCAGTCGATGTCGTGCCGACGCTCAACGTCGAGATCCCCCGTTGCGAGGTCGACGGAGAGGTCGTTGTTGTGCAGGTAGAAGGAAGCGAAATACTCCTTGATGATGTCGCCCCGGTACCCGCATGCGACGACGAAGTCCTTGAAGCCATGGGCAGCATAGATGTTCATGATGTGCCAAAGGAGCGGTCGTCCCCCGATCTCGATCATCGGCTTGGGCTTGGATGTGGTCTCTTCGGCGATGCGGGTTCCGAGGCCGCCTGCAAGGATGATGGTCTTCAATGTGTCCTTCGATCTGACTGCGGTTGTTTGTCCACGCGTGTCGGGTAGGCCGGTAGTATCGACGGCCATGACAGGCGTAATGAGGAACGAGCGGATTCTAGTCACCGGCGCAACCGGATTCATTGGTTCGGTCCTCGTTGCGGAGTTGGGCCGTCACAATGAGGTGCATGCCTTGGTGCGTGATACAGAAGCTGCCCGCTCGAGCCTTGACCTTCCTCCCGGGCAGATCCATGGCGAGAGCCGTGTTCCTGGATCCCTGGTGGAACTGTTCGAGGACGTGTCTCCTTCGTTCGTGTTCCACCTCGCAACACACTACGAGCAGCGAGATGACCCGGACAGGGTTGCCTCGATGGTGGATGCAAATGTTCGCTTCGGGGCGCTCGTCCTCGACGCTGTATCTCACGTGCCGGATTGCACCGTGGTCATAGCCGGCTCACACTTTCAGTTCGCGGGGGAGGAAGGCCGATCCTCGAGCTTCTACGCAGCGACGAAGAACGCGTTGTGTGAGATAGCTGCCTATCTCCAGGATGCGAGAGGACTTCGGTGGGTTCAGTCGGTCATCTACGACGCGTATGGGCCGGGTGATAGGCGTCCGAAGCTCATCAACGTGCTCATCGATCGCGTGCGGGAAGGGGCGACGGTGATGCTGCCCTCTCCCGAGCCGTTGCATCACTTCGTGTACATCGACGATGTTCTTTCTGGGCTCATTTCCTCTGCTGCTGAAACCCAAACCGGTGCGATCGCTTCGGGTTCGAGTGTGTTCCTGTCATCCGATGAGAGCGTGACACCGTCCGATGTGCTCGCAGAGGTTGCTGCGTGCCTCGGGACCGATCCGGTGCTCGATCCGGAGCCGTATCCCCTTCCGTCGGGTTCGATCATGACGCCGTTCGAGGGTCCGGCACCACCGGGATGGAAGCCGCTGATCGATCTCCATACTGGAATTGTTCGAACCGTGAGATCACGATGAAGCATGCCACGTGTAACGCAATCAGCAGCTCGGCTACGGATTCGCGCACCGTTCCCCGCTGTCGCCTGTTTCGACATGAGCTTCGACGTACGGCACCGGCGCTCTCCGATAGAGGTCTCGTCGTGCCTGTCCGGGCCTCGGAGAGGTCGCGTCCATGAGCGTCGATCGTCCGAAGCCGTTGGATGTACGAAAACTCGAGCTCGAGGGGGTACTCCTTCTCGTTCCGCCGGTATACCGCGATGATCGGGGTACGTTCCGCGAGGTCTTCAAACAGTCCGCATTCGAGGCAGCGACGGGAATCGTTCGGCAGTGGCCGCAGACGAACCATTCGACATCGACTCGGGGGGTGCTGCGCGGGATCCACTACCAGGTGGATCCGCCCCAGGGAAAGATCGTGTCCTGCCTCTCCGGCAGTGTGTACGACGTTGCAGTGGATCTTCGCCGATCATCTCCCAACTTCGGTCGATGGATCGGCACGATTCTCAGCGAAGACAACGGGTATCAGTTGTGGATCCCAGAAGGTTTCGGTCACGGTTTCTACACTCTGAGTGACACGGCTGACGTGCACTACACGCTCACTGTCGAGTTCGCTGCATCGGGGTATCGCTCCGTCGCGTGGGATGATCCCGAGATCGGTATCGACTGGCCGCTGGAGGGGGAACCGTTGCTGTCGGTCGCTGACCGGGCCGCATCTGCACTGTCCCAGGGCGGTGTCCCGTGAGGGTGTCTCGGGAATTCTCGGCGTGGTGTGGATCTGCCAAGCTTGTTCGCTACGCCCTACCAACCTCGGCCTTGTACATGTCAATGACAGTCTGAGGGTCGCCGGCCTTTCGTATGCGTCCCTGATCGAGCCACATCACGCGGTCGCAGAATTCCACGACATTCGGCAGAGAGTGGGATACAAACACGATCGTCCCAGCATTCGCAAGGAGTTCCCGCATCGTATCCATTGACTTCTCGCGGAACGCCTCATCGCCTACGGCGAGGATCTCATCGAGCAAGATGATATTGGGTTCGAGCGCCATCGCAACGGAGAAGGCGAGGCGAGAGAACATCCCCGATGAGTACGTCTTGACGGGCCGGTCGATCGCCTCGCCGATGTCGGCGTACTCGATGATCGAGTCGAACTTCTCATCGATCTCTCTCTTGCGCAGGCCGGCGGCGAGTCCTCCGAGGTAGACGTTGCGACGTCCCGACAGTTCGGGCTTCATCCCGAGGCCGAGAGACAGGAGCGTCGACGTCTTTCCATACACGTTGACAGAGCCCGACGACGGTTTGAGCGTCTTGGCGATCACCTTCAACAAGGTACTCTTTCCTGCTCCGTTCGCTCCGATGACGCCGAACGCTTCTCCCTTGATGATCTCGAGCGACACATCGTCGAGCGCGACGATTTCTTGCTTCTCGCGGTGACGGAGACGCGCAACGGACCTGCGAATGGTGGGGTTCTTGTCGACGAGAGGGCGGAACTGAACCGAGACATTCTGAATCGAGATGGCAGGCTGAGTCACAGGTACCTCGCCATCTTGCCCTCGTACTTGATGAACATGACAAGAGCGATCGCTGCGACCCCGAACGCCCACAGCGTCGCGTAGAGCAGGTCCTGTGAGGAGAAGGGATAGCCGAGGAGGGCAGATCGGTACACGGACAGGATCGGCACCATCGGGTTGAGATGGAAGATGGTCGAGGCCGGTTCGGGGAGGTTGGAGAACTTCGATGCGGAGTAGAGGATCGGTGAGAGATAGAACCAGATGCGCAATACGTGGGGAACGAGATTCACGACGTCCCTGAACGGCACGGTGACTCTCGCTGTGAGAGTCGCCAAGCCGAGGTTGAAGATCGTGTGCACGATGAAGATGACGGGAAGCAACACGAGGATCTGTCGCGGTGGCCAGACCCCCTGGTTCGGTCCGATGATGAGGTAGAGGGCAGGGATCGAGACTAGGAATCCAACCCCGGCTTCGATGATGGCGGTGATCGGCAAGATGAGGCGCGGGAACTGCAGGTTGATGAGTAGGGCCTTGTTCTGGATGATCGCGTTGGCGCCGGTAGTGATCGACGTGCTGGTGTAGTAGAACGCGAAGATGCCGGAGAGCAGATAGGACAGATCGCGTGAGATACCAAGGATCAGCCCGAATACGACGTAGTACACACCCCCGAGGAAGATCGGATTCAGCACCCACCAGACCAGGCCAAGCGCGGTGGATGCGTTGCGCGAGCGAAGGTTCCCCATCGCCAAGTACCACGCGAACTCGCGTCGTTCCCAGAGCGCTCTGATGTAGGTGTTCGCACCGTCCACGTAGCGGCGCGTCTTGCTCGGAATCGTGTTCATGAGTGCGGCAGTGTAAGGCGTGATGGCCATGTGCCGTGACTTGGAGACAGGCCGCTGACGGGATGGGCCCCGACGGTTCTCCCAATTGACGGTCACACCTCTAGATTATGTTTCGGAGTTCCGTCACTTGCCGTCGATCGGTGAGCCAACGTCAGGATGTGAAGAGAGATGATCGACTCACAGCTCTTCGTCATATACGGGGGGACGGGAGATCTCGCCCGCACGAAGCTCCTGCCTGCCCTCTACACGCTCACGAACGACGCCTCCCAGATCCGTGGTTTTGCGGTGCTCGGTGTCGGTACGAAGGATCGATCCGACGATGAGTATCGACGGCAGATGTCTGAAGCGCTGGTCCTTGCCGGAATACCCGGGTCGGCGGCGGACGAGTGGTGCCAGAGCCATCTCTACTACCAAGCGGTCTCAGAAGACGGGGAGGCACACGACCGGCTGCGGACCCGCGTCAACGCGCTCGAGCGGCGCCATTCGCTTCCCGGTAACCGGGTCCTCTATCTCGCCCTCGAGCCGAGCGCATCGGAGATGACGATCGATGCCATCGCCCACAGCGGGGTCGCCGATACAGCAGGATGGCTACGCGTCGTCGTCGAGAAGCCGTTCGGTCGGGATCTCGACTCTGCACGTCGGATCAATGCCCAGCTTCATCGAACGTTCGCTCCCAACAGCATCTTCCGCATGGACCACTTCCTCGGCAAAGCGACTGTCCAGAACCTGTTGGTATTCAGGTTCGCCAACGCCTTGTTCGAACGGACGTGGAACCGGGATCACGTTCAATCTGTGGAGATCACCGTTTCTGAGAGCGAGAGCATCGAGGGTCGCGGCGCGTACTACGACAGAACGGGCGTCGTGCGCGACATGTTGCAGAATCACATGACCCAGCTCCTCGCACTGTTCGCGATGGAACCACCTGTCTCGATGAGCGCCGAGGACATTCGCGCAGAGAAGATGAAGGTCCTGGCATCGATGTCCCCTGTCAACCTCGATGAGGTCGTTCTCGGGCAGTACTCGGGGTACCGTGACACAGACGGTGTCGCCGAGGACTCATCGACACCGACATTCGTTGCGGTCCGTGTCTGGCTGGATACGTGGAGATGGCAGGGCGTTCCGTTCTTCCTTCGTGTCGGCAAGGGAATGAACCGACGATCGGGCCACATCGTCGTGACGTTTCGCGAGCCACCGGTGTGCGTGTTCCACGATCAGTGTTCAGGACATCGCAACGTCCTACGTCTGCGTCTCCAGCCAGACGAGGGGTTCGACCTGTTCTTCGATATGCAGGCACCCAACGGTCCCGAGATCGTCCAGATTCCACTGTCGGTCTCGTACGGTGAGCATGAGATGGCGGTTGGTGACGCATACGAGACGTTGCTTCACGACGTGATGCACGGTGATCAGTCGCTGTTCGTGAGTGGCCCAGAGGTCGAGAGGGCATGGGAAAGATACGCTCCGATCCTCGACATTGATGCCGTCGAGCCGTATGAGAAAGGTTCTTGGGGACCTCGAGCAGCCGCCCTGCTCACCGAGAGTCTCGGTGCACGGTGGAGCGAAGAGCTACTCGAGAATGGGCAAGCCTCGAAGCATTAGATCGGTGGAGCCAGGTGTTCCTCCAACCATGACGCGGCCTGGCTGAAGGTATCGACACGGGTGAATGGTGCTACCCATGATGCCGGTGGGGTGATGAGCAATGCATCGGTACCTGCTTCACGTGCCCCGCGGGCATCGGAGGGCTGGTCCCCGACCATCACGATTCGGTCGGGCACGACCTCGTAGCGAGCGGTGAAGTCCATCAGGATCTCGCTTTTGGATCGGGGGCTCCCTTCGATCTCGTCAAAGAAGCGTGATATCTGCTTCCGATCCACGATCCGTCGAAGCTCAGTAGTTGGAGTTGCGGACGCGATCATGAGAGGGGTATCAGGTCCAATCGTCGAGAGGAACTCTTGTACACCCGTGAACAGTGGTGCTTCCACAACCGCGTCCTCGACGAGTTGAGAGAATCGTTCGGCGACCTCATCGATTCTCTCATCGTTTGGATGGCGGCCGATCAACTCTCGTTCTATGTAGCGAATCTTGTCGTACCGAGAGACGCCGGCGTTGGCCAGGTGATATGCCCGAACCTCGGCAGCGAACTCAGCTCCATACTCGTTCAGATAGAGCTTGTAGAAAGCATCGGTCTTGACGTCGGCCGAGTCACAGAGCGTTCCATCGAAATCGAACACGACGAGACGGTATCTGTGCTCTGTCATGGGGGTGTCGACTAGGCGATTCCGAGATGATCGAGGGCATTCTGGAGAGCTTCGCTCTCCATCGCGGATCGTACCTGGCGGGCGTACGATCCCATGTGGCATGTGAGCATCACGTTCGGGAGCGTTGCCAGAGGACCGGAGTACGGCTCCGTTTCATAGACGTCGAGAGCAGCTCCGGCGATCCGACCCTCCGTCAAGGATGTGTAGAGAGCTTCTTCATCGATGAGGCCGCCGCGGGCCGTGTTGACGACGACGCCCTCGTGGCCCAAGGCAGTGAGAACGTCGGCGTTCACAGTGTGATGGGTCGATTCGTCGCGAGGGAGGTGGATCGTCAGCACGTCGGCCCACTCCGCCAATGCTTCGATGTCGTCGAACCGCAGGTACTCGTCGTTGTCGACGCAGCTATCCGTGTAGCCCACCTCGGCACCCAGCACGCGTGACACCGCTGCGACGCGAGAGCCGACATGACCGAGACCGGCAATGCCGATGCGGCTCCGGCCATACGAGCGTCCCATCAGCGCGTGCCACTCACCCGAGCGAATGAGCCGATCGGCTTCCCCGACCCGTCGCAGCACAGCGATAGCGAGAGAGATCGTCAGCTCGGCGACTGCCTCGGCCGGTGCGTCGGGGGTGCGATACAGGGAGAGGTCGGCTTCGGTCGCTGCCTCGAGGTCGATCGAATCGAACCCAGATCCACACCGCGAGATCATGCGCAGCTGGGGGTTCTGAGCGAAGACTTCACGAGTCAGTGGTTCGACCCCGGCCACCATCGCCTCGACGGCGTTCGAGAGGAGAAGGTCGAGTACTTCGTCCTCGGTCATCTTGCGGCCATACGGGTTGCGTACGACGTTCCAGCCATTCTCTTCGAACTTCACCAACAGGGGATTGGCCATGTCGAATCCAGATGTCGTGATGGCCAGGGTCCTGCCCATGGTGTTCCTCCTGCGGGATTGAGTGGCGGTCTTACCAGGGTATTAGAGTTTGCCCCGGTTCTCTCTACTCTATTACCCAGGATGCCGATGCCGTTTGAACTGAGATCTCGTACAACGATCGGATCCTGGCTCCAGCTCGCCGATCCGAACCTCACCGAGATGATGGTGCATGCCGGGTTCGATTGGCTGACGATCGACCTCGAGCACACGTCGACGACACTCGAGCAGGCCGCAGAACTCGTGCGAATCTGTTCGATGGGCGGAGTGCCCGTACTCGCCCGGCTCTCGGGTCATGACACCGATCAGATCAAGCGCCTGCTCGACATGGGTGCCTCCGGCATCATTGCACCGGACGTGCGAACCGAAGAGCAGGCTCGCCAGCTCGCCAAAGCGTGCTTCTACCCGCCGCAAGGAACCCGTGGGGTTGGTCTGGCACGGGCACAGGGGTACGGCCGGTCGTTCGATGCGTACCGAGATGGCGGGGCGAACGACGTCGTGTTCATCCCTCAGATTGAGCACATCGATGCGGTTGGGAACCTCGAGAGCATTCTTGCCGTCGACGGTGTGTCGGGGTTCTTCATTGGGCCGTATGACTTGTCGGGGTCCCTCGGGCTGCCCGGCCAGTTCGACCATCCAGATGTGGTCGACGCTTTGGACTTGATCGGTGAGTTCATTCGCCCGGATGGGCCCTTCGCCGGTATCCATGTCGTGGAACCGGACATCGAACAGCTGAGAGCAGCGATCGGCAAGGGGTATCGCTTCATCGCCTTCGCATCCGAGATGCTGATCTTCTCCCAACGTGCGGAAGAGATAGCTACGGGTATCAGGAGTCTGCGGTGACCAACACCGTCACGGCTTTCCTCCCACTCAAGGGCCACTCTTCGAGAGTGCCTGGGAAGAATCTTCGCGATTTCCACGGTCGGCCACTCTTCCATGTCATCCTCGAGACGCTCGCCGATGCCGACGCCGTGGAAGACGTATACATCGACACCGACAGTGACGAGATCGCTGCGAGTGCGGCGTCCCTGCCTTGGGTCAAGGTGCTGCGGAGGGAGAAACGTCTCGAGGGGGACGACGTGTCGGTGAACCTGCTGATCAAGAGTTTCCTAGAGCGTGTACCAGAGGCCGAGCACGTCTTCCAGACCCACGCGACGAACCCACTGTTGCGGGCCTCGACGATCGATGCGGCGGTGGATTCCTACTTCTCCGATACCGCACACGACTCTCTGTTCGGTGTCACGCGGTATCAGGCACGGTTCTATCGGTCAGACATGTCACCGGTCAATCATGATCCGCGAGAGCTCATACCCACTCAGGATCTCGAGCCTCTGTTTCTCGAGAACTCCAACTTCTACATATTCTCTCGCTCTTCCTTCGCCGTGCATGATCGCCGAATCGGCGAGAACCCGAGCCTGTTCGAGATGGAACCCATCGAGGCAGTCGACATCGATGAGGAACACGATTTTGAGATGGCTCAGGCACTTTCGGAATTCTTGGATGGTCGACGCAGCTGATCGGTCGAACCCGTCATAGGTTGAGTGCAAACCGACGTGTTGGCCGCTGTTGGGTGAGTCCCTGGCACTGCTACCGTAGCCTCTGCGGTACGTTGGTCGAGATGGCCGATGGGTCGCGAAACCACGACGTGGAGGTCAACTCTCAAGATGGCGGTCGGCCAAGACTTCGCTTTCGTCCCTCTTATCGACGATGCCGACTCCTTGTACCAGCTCATGGCAAGGGCTGCGTTCTACTTCGAGTTTCTGATGCCGAACAGGATCATCATCGGTGTGACGGACCGCTCCCTCGAGAACGTGACTTTCTCCCTCCCTGGTGAGATAGGAGAGCGAGCCGCAGAGGCTGTTGAGCGGCTTCGTGATGTGTTCGACGTTCGCTACACGACACACCGCGGTCTTGCCGAGTTGGCGATGGAAGCGGATCACGTCATGGTGTGGGATGCGGCCGTTACACAAGCTGGGCCGTGGAAGGCGGTACTTCGACGAGTGCCGGGGCGCGTGTGGGGTGTCGACCGCTTCAACGATCGCATGGAGGGGTCGATATACATACAGGCGGCCCATGAGTCGAGTGATGGCGTGTCCGAGGCAGTTGCTGAATCCCAGCGCCGGTTCGACGCCCTTACGGCGAAGCTCGGCCGGCGAGATCGTGTGTATCTCCTTGCGACTGGTCCTTCTATCTCTGCCTACCGTGAGCATGACTTCAGCGATGGTCTCGTGATCGCGTGCAATACGGTCATCCTCGACGAAGAGTTGATGCGAGCCGCTGAGCCCGACATCGTCGCGTTTGCGGATCCGATCTTCCACTTCGGATGCTCGCGCTATGCAGAGGAGTTTCGATCGGTGCTCGCTCGACGTGTCGATGAGTATGGCTTCGACATCGTGATCCCGATCAAGTACTACGAACACTTTCTGAGCCTCATGCCCGACCTCGCCGACCGTACGATCGGAGTGCCGATCGGTAGGAAGCAGGTCAACTTGGACCTCCGGAGGGAGTTCAGGGTTTCCACGACCGACAACGTCGCATCACTTCTCATGATCCCTCTCGGATGCACTCTTGCAGACGACGTCTACTTCCTCGGCTTCGACGGCCGAAGCCAGGGTGAGACCTACTTTTGGAAGCACGGCGCTAGGACGCAGCTTTCCGATTCCCTCATGGAGAACATACAGGTCGTACATCCTTCGTTCTTCAGTGTGGACTATGAGGACTACTACTCGCGTCACACAGGAACCATGGAACGCATGTTCTGGCAGGGCGAGATACTCGGCCATCGTTTCGAGAGCCTCGAGGTGTCTCACATTCCTGCTCTTCGGAGGAGATCGGCGCCTCGAGAAGCGGAGAAGCTGGCTCAAGAGATCAGCAAGGACAGTTCATTCACATTGCTGAGTATCAACCCTGATCTCGAGAACCGGTTTGGTCACTTCTTCCACTTCGACGAACGCTTGAGGATCGCTGCAGAGAGTCTCGGTGGGCAAGTCATCTCGGTCGCGAACCGAGCATGGGATGGGCCGGAGGAGGGCATCGTTCCGTGGTTCACCGATCACACGTGGAATCTCCTGCGTGATGACCCGGGGGTGTCTCGAGAGCGTTTCCGAGCTGAGTTCGAATCGCTGCTCAAGGTTCTCTCTTCAGTTTCAGCACCTTCGCTGGTTGGTGGCTTCCTATACACGGGATCGTATCTGCACCTCTCCGAGATCCTCGCGGCGAATCTCGAGTTCGGGGCTGGTCCGCTACCAATGGCAGTCAATCTCTTCTACTCGCACAAGGAGGTTCAGGATCTGGAGAACGGCGAGGTGCCTGCAGTACCGATCACAGGCACGATGCTCGAAGTCACCGACGCTCTGGCGGAATCGCTCAACGTGTCAGTCTTTGGCGACAGCAGCAAGTTCATCGAGTTGATGGAAATCCAGTGTGGAATCGGTCTGCCATTGTGGCCGTTCTTCTCCACTACTGATCTCCCAGCGTTGCCGCCTCAACGTGAAGCCCATCAACTGTTGAGAGTGTACGCACCGGGAAACCTCCAGCTTGAGAAGGGCTACGATCTGGTGGTTGGATTGTCGGAGGAGCTGACAGTCGGTGACCTGGGCCGGAGAATCCAACTCGTTGCGCGAGCAGTGTTTCACGATGGGACAGACCGAGCCCTTTCGAGGCTCGCTGACCGACTCCGACTTCACGCGGTCGTTCTCGAAGGTGAGTTGTCCGATGAAGAGTATCTTCGTCAGTTGCTCGAGGCGGACATCATTCTTGTTCCCTATCGTCGGAGACCCTTCGAAACGCGTACATCGGGCGTCGTCTCCGACGCGGTCAGTTTGGGGAAACCTGTCGTCGCGACTCGTGACACGTGGGCCGGTGACATTGTCGAGCGTTTCGGACTCGGTGTCACCTTTGAAGATGGCGATCTCGCCGACATGGTCTCAGCGTTGCAGCGAGCCGCCGATCGATATGATCACTTCGCTGAACGTGCTCGGGATGCTGCCCCAGTCTGGAGATCAGAAGCATCGCCACATCGCTTGCTCACGACGATCAAGGAGACAACGGTCGACGCCGACGTCTTCAAACCGAGCGATGCTGTACTCGAGCAACTGAGACCTGATCTCATCGCGGCGCGACGCTTGTGCGGACTGCTCGAGTCGAGTACGAAAGTGAGGTCTGAGACCACGCGGATGCGAGGCAAGGGTTCGGAGAAGAGACTCCGGGAGAGAGTCGAGCGGCTCGAGGACCAACTGCAAACCACGAAGGAGAGCGCTGCCTACCGGTGGGCAACACGCATCGTCTCGATCTTGCAGAGAATTCCCTTCTTGTACCCGCTTCTGCGAAGGCTGGCACGAGTCACGTCCTGAGGTCAGAGGCCTGAGCTTCGTACCTGGACGACTTCGTCCATTCGCTCTTCGCTCACGGGTTCGGCGAAGGCGAGGATGTTTCCCCACGAATCAGTATCGAGGAGCTCACGGGGATACTTGACCAGTCGACTCCAGTCGTGACGTTGTCCGTACTGGATGATCGGGTGCCACTCGCTAACCCACAACTGGTAATCCCTTGCGAGCAGGAATCTGGCCAAGTCGTGGAAGTCATATCCGAGTGGCACCGTCTTCTTATCCTCGAATTCGCACAGCACCGCATCCGGGTGGTAGTCCTCCCAGTCGAAGCCTTCGAGGACGAACAGGTCATGGCCTTCGGTGTCGATCTTGAGATAGTCCACAGCAGACATGCCCTGTTCCCGGCAGTAGTCCGTCAGAGTTGTCGTTGTTACGGTTCCGATCTGCTGATGTGACGAGTGAAATGCATGGAGCGAACTGATCCCGGTACTGACGGGGGATTGGAAGAACGCGGCACCCGTACCGGATTGGTTGCTGACGGCACGACCGTCGATCCGTATGTTCGAAGCGTTGTCGAAGCGGTTGTGAAGAAACTCGCGGTTGTCCGGGTCCGGCTCGAATGCGTGAATGTCCCAACCGCGTATCGCCATTGGAGCGAGTGCAGCGCCATGGTGAGCTCCGACATCGATCATCGTTCGGCGGCGACTGTCATCGGAGTCCTCGATGAGGTCAGCCACGACGCGTGCCTCATCGATCGTCATGTGATCGGATCGAGTGTGCGAGATGGCTGCGCCTCCCCTGATCGATAGAGGGCCTTGTTCCCAATACTGGCCACAATACCCAAGCTCGGTTGCTTTGTCCCGGGCAAGGCACTCATCAAGTATCGGGATGTGTCGTTGATGTTCTGCGACTTCCCGTCACCGACTGGGTGTATCTGCTGACCGGAATCCCGATGAACTGACCTTTGCGATAGTGCCGGCGAGAACCGGAATGCTGAAGGATGCAGGGACGAGGAGACATGACCTGGTGACGGTGGGAAATCTCCTCAATGGCGCCAAGGACCGGCAGCGGAACTTGAAGAACCTCGAGCTTGTGGCCCAGGGGTTCGCTGGCAGATTGAGGCCGAGTCGCGAATACACCCGACGGTGTCAGAGGACACTGCCCAGGCACCGAATCTGGGGACAGAGTACTTGGAAGTATCACGTGTGATCAAGCGAGCCGTATACGTCGGCATCATCGCTGTAAGCTCTGCGTTGGCGCTGTCAACTGCTTGTACCGAAGCTGGCGAGATCACACGCCGTGGCCAATGCCTAGCTCATCCACCGCAGGTACCTGACCGAGCCGTTTGCATCTGAAGTAGATGACCGAGCCAGGCGCACCGTAACCGTCAAGACTGCGAGGTCCACTTTCGGCGTCTCCGGTGCCTCAGCGACTTCGACGCCACTAATCGGTCCAATGGATCCAGCTACCGTTGGAACCCTCGCTGAAGGAGGCTCGATCGGCATTGCGGTACCTGTCGTGTTCTTGAGCGACTCCGGAAGGGGGCACCTGTCGACCGACACCGAGCTCTCCATGCGTTGCATCATCGCCGTTGACGTCACGAACTCGTTGAAGCGCAAGACGAACATACTCCCAGCGGCTTTGTTGGCCGCTACGGACGTCCTGCTTCCTGTCGAAGCTGAGCCCGGATATCTCCAACACGACCCCTTTGAGGAGGCGAACGGTTGTTCCCTGTCTAGGGGTCTTCATCAGACGAGCACGGTCGGGCCAAGTCAAGTGGACACTCCCATCCCCACAGTGGCGGATACCCGAAAGAGGTGGACCCTCTCGCTATCCGCTGGTCATGTCAGAGTCAACAGCGTCAATCGGGATGCGTGGCGGAGATGATTCGCCATATTGTGGGTGCAGCGATCGAACGATCGATGGGCTATTCGCCAGCTTTGTCAGAACCACGGCGATTCCAAGCGAAAGAAGAAGAATTATCGCGGTAGCTGGACCGTAAGCCGCTGGAGATGTCGTGAGCAGCAGCATGGCAAACCCTAGAAAGAAATAGGCGATGAGCACGACCGACATGAAGCGCATGACGCCGCCTCGTGCCCAAGCCCCCCACACGACTGCGGCCAGAGCAGCAAGAGTCCCAAGGGCTACCACGAGGCGAGAGAATGGCTCGACACGAACCCCGAAGTTAGTTAGCAGGTAGTCGATGGACTGGTCGGTGTTGTCGATGATCACCATCACGTAATTGAGCGGATCACTTCGCACATAATCCCAAAACACCAACGAGGAGGCTACCTCGTACTTGTCGCGGAATGCGTCTCCGTCGGCACCCATTCTGGATTGGACCAACTCGACAACACCCGCTTCGGAGGATATCCCCAAGGTATTCCTGGTCGAACGGGCGATTCCGATCAGTATCGAGTGGTACAAGGGGTGCTCAGGAGCCTGCACGTCGCCCGGGAGGTCCGACACAGATGCCTCTCGATCTCCGATGACCTGTGCTACCCCGAGGCGCGGGATCAAGACCCCCGCGGAGAACACAATGAGAAACAATACCGCTGAAGCAGCTGCTCGTCTTCTCTGCCCGGGCCGTCGGAGGAGCCCCAAGTAAGAAAGCACAGCAGAGGACACGACGAGTAGTAGCCATATCAATCCTTCCGAGCGACGAACCGTAGCGATCAGACCGATGAGCAACCCGGCAGCGAGAGCGGTGGGAACCATCCAGACCAACATGTCAGGAAAATGTCGCTTACTGGAGCGGGTGATAGCGACCCGCACAAGAAGCGATGCCGTGAGACCGAGAATTGCCATCGTGGCTATCACCCCGTGTCCATGAAGACGCCACACAAACAGGCGTGGGAACAGATGAGGTGCGGCGACGCTGAGTACGGAGAACGATATACCGAGCGCAACAATGTTGAGCCAACCGCGGCCACCTTTGGCTGCCCGACGATACGAAGCGATCAAGAACCCAAGAGCCAGAACTGCTGAAGCTAGAGCAAAAAGCAGCCGGTTGAGATAGTGTATCTCGTGGCGGATAGTGCCATACATAAAGGTCCGACTGTCGTCAAGGCTCCATGGCTGACTGACATACTCACGTGTCTTGTCTGAGAAACTCACCAGACCCAATCTGCTGGCGAGTGAAAGACCAATCGTATACCCAACGTCATCTCCCGCGAGGTCCTCAAAGCGGGCGGGTGGGCCAGGCTTGAGTCCGTCCACAAGATGTATCCCGTATTGGTCATAGAAGACAGCGGCGGACACACTGTAGAGGAGGCTTTGGTATTGAGTCGTCGACGCGGCCTCCAGCGGACGCTCGAAACGTACGAGGAGTGCAGAATTGACGATCGTGACGATCGACATCAACGCGATCAAACT
>VAPL010058234.1_pt1 | contig 17067 bp, 17 predicted proteins | sample 3395061 | NCBI WGS metagenome assembly VAPL01 (sample SAMN08290444, study PRJNA428436) | hydrothermal vent metagenome | isolation source: Deep-sea hydrothermal vent chimney 2 | place: Pacific Ocean: Juan De Fuca Ridge | depth 2182 m m | reverse complement strand
GAAGGGGGGTCGGAGCGAGTCAACCACTGTTTGGATCGAGAGCATCAGTTCAATCCACAAGTAATGTTGCAAAGATTGACTTTTATTTTGATGCAACTGCCATTGGTGAGCACCTCGCTACTCCAAGACAACCGGGTAACTGTACGGGGTATATGGCAAATGGAGATTTTACTAATGGCGAAATAAACCGACCACTCCATGGACATGGAAGGTGGTTTATTACTAACAAGGTTCTCGCCGAAAAAATACTTAAGATGATGCTACCAGGAGTCTCTTTTAATAATGACGGATCTCTTTCACACGTTAATGACTGGATCAAAATAATTAATATTATTCAGAATTCTGGTTCAAACGTATCCGCATGGTTAGAAAACCTTAATAGTGTGCTTATGGGTTCAATGAACTATGTTGTGATAGCATATCTGGAGTTCAGTTGAGCTAAAGAATGAACTCCTAAGCTGTAATAGGCAAACCTTCCCCTGTATAATTCTGTCACTTATGAGTCACGGCTAAAACCTGCATTCCAATAATAGAAAATAACCTTAGCAGCATATTTGGCCTATCTCCAGACTGTATTTATAAAGAAAGCTACAATCTGAACTATTTTTCTTGATTTTGGCGTTGTTGGTTTTTCCATTCACGGTGACGTAGCATAATTTGTAAGATTTCTTCTGGGTCATCGCTTATAGTAATTAAGTTTAAGTCTTGTTTAGAAATGGTGCCTTGTTTAACTAATGTCGTCTCCATCCAATCTATAAGACCTTGCCAAAAATCAGAACCATATAAAATTAATGGAATAGGATAAATTTTGTTAGTTTGCATTAAGGTCAGAGCTTCAAAAAATTCATCCAAGGTGCCAAAACCTCCTGGCATACAAACATAGCCTATTGAATATTTCACAAACATCACTTTACGAACAAAGAAATAACGGAAGTCTAGAGAAATATCCTGGTAGGGGTTAGGATTTTGTTCTTTAGGGAGGGTTATGTTCAGACCAATAGAAAGTTGTTTTTGTGTGTACGCACCTTTATTTGCCGCTTCCATAAGGCCTGGGCCGCCACCGCTAATAATCACAAAGTCGTTTTTAGCCAATAATTCAGCTAGTTCAACTGTTTTTTTGTAATGCGGATGCTCTGAGGATAGTCTTGCTGAGCCAAAAATAGAAATTGCATCACATAGACCTGAAAGTCGTTCAAATCCTTCTGTAAATTCACTAATAATCCTGAAGATACGCCATGATTGTGCTTCTTGAAGGTCTTCTATATTATTATTGATATTATTTTTACAATTCATGATGGTGCTCTTTTTGGGCTTAGGAAGATTTGGTTTTTGAAGTATCTCTATAATGTATAAATAATACTTCCTGCTAGTAAGGTATGTGTTACGCGGCCTTTTAAGGATTGCCCCCAATAAGGTGTATTGTGCCCTGCACTTTTCCAATTATCCTGGTTAACTGTCCAGCTAAGGTTTGGGTCAAAAATACAAATGTCTGCTGAAAACCCTAAGGTAAGAGTACCACTATTGATACCTAAAGTTTTTGCTGGGTTTTGGGTGAGTGCTGCAATTCCTTGATTAAGGGTGATGGCATTATCATCAATTAATCGTAAGGTTAAAGGGAGTAGTGTTTCAAGGGAGGATATGCCTGGTTCTGTTTCAGGAAAGGCACCCAGTTTTGCATCTATATCATGAGGCTGGTGGTCAGAACAAATAATATCAATAGCACCATTAGCTAGGTTTTCTCTTAAGCTTTTTTGGTCTTTTCTGCTACGAAAGGGAGGTAACACATGAAAAGAGCTATTAAAAGGTTCTATATCATCTTCGGTTAAATGTAACTGGTGGATGGCAACATCTGCCGAAACTTTAAGTCCATACTTTTTTGCTTGCTGAATTTTAATGGCTGAACGCCTGCTGCTGATTTGGCTGAAGTGCAGGCGACAGCCTGTTAATTCAGCTAATTCCAGACACTGTGCCACAGCGATAGACTCTGAGGCCTCAGGGATAGCAGGCAACCCATAACGAGTGGAAAATACGCCTTCATGAACACAACCATTTTTACTGAGTGATGGAATATCCGGGTGGTACATTACTAATAGGTCATGGCTGCTGGCGTATTCCATGGCACGGCGTAAAACCAATAAGCTGGTTAATGGAACCGTGGCATTACTAACGGCAATGCAGCCCGCTTGTTTTAGCGCAAACATTGAGCTAAGTTCAACGCCTGCCAATTGATGAGTTAAAGCACCAATAGGATAAACTTGAGGATAACTGGCTTTTTCGGCTTTGTCGGCAATTAATTCTGTAACTGCCTGGGTATCTATAACCGGGCTAGTATCTGGAGGCAGACATAGTGAGGTGACGCCTGCGCTAGCCGCAGCGGCTGTTTCACTTAAAATGGTACCTTTGTATGATTGTCCTGGGTCACGAAGTCTAACGCTTAGATCAATAAAGCCAGGGCAAACAATATTGTCCTTGGCGTCAATGCTTAAGTCGGGTGTAAAGTCAGAAATGCGTTCATTAACGGCGAGTATTTTGCCCTCTGCTATATAAACAGAGCCTACTTGGTCAATTTTATTTGCGGGGTCAATAATATGACCATTAGAGATTAAGATTTTTTTCATAATGCCTCTCCATTATTTTGTAAAGTTAGAGACATAATCGCCATACGGATAATAATGCCGTTACTGACTTGTTGAAGAATAACGGATTGAGGGCCATCTGCAATACTTGATGCGATTTCTACACCTCTATTGATTGGGCCCGGGTGCATAACAATAGCATTGGTTTTAGCAAGCTTTAGTCTTTCTTCCGTCAACCCAAAACATTTAAAGTATTCCCTTTCCGTGGGTAACAGCGCAGAAGTCATCCGTTCTTTTTGTAATCGAAGCATAATAATAACATCAACATCTTCAAGCCCTTCTTCAATAGAATTAAAAGCGATAACCCCTAAGCTTTCAACATGTGAAGGCAGTAATGTTTTGGGGGCAATCACTCTGATTTCCTGGGTTCCCAGTGTATTGAGGGCCTGTATTTGTGAGCGGGCTACGCGAGAATGTAAAATATCCCCAATAATAGCGACTTTTAACGGGCTAAACTCATGTTTATGCTGACGAATGGTAAACATATCCAGCATGGCTTGTGTAGGATGAGCATGTTGACCGTCACCCGCATTAATAACACTGATATGAGGGGCTGTATTTTGGGCAATAAAATGTCCTGCACCACTAATTGCATGTCTCACTACAAACATATCAACATGCATCGCCTCAAGGTTTCTGATAGTATCCAACAGACTCTCCCCTTTAGAGGTGGATGAGGTTGCAATATTCATGCTTAGCACATCTGCAGAAAGACGCGTTGCTGCAAGTTCAAAGGTTGTGCGTGTTCTGGTGCTGTTTTCAAAAAACAGGTTTACAATAGTTTTTCCTCGTAATAGAGGGACTTTTTTGACCTGTTTTTCTGACATACTGGAAAATGACTCTGCAGTGTCCAGTATTTCTATCAATATTTCTTTACTTAGTCCATCAATGCTTAGAAAGTGTTTGAGCTTGCCCTCAGCAGTAAGTTGCAGGTTTTTCATATCTATGCAGCCGTTTTATCAGTATTTACAGTTTGAATATCAATGCTTAAAGGGGTTGGCCCTGTTAGTTTTATTCTTTGTCCTACAGGTAAGATGATAGAGCAACCTACGCAGTCTGGCTGTAATGGAATTTGTCTGCCGTCTCGCTCAATAAGCACACCTAATATAACTTTATTGGGCCGGCCAAAATCAAATATTTCATTTAAAGCCGCTCTTATTGTTCTGCCAGTATAAAATACATCATCTATCAAGATAATATCTCGCCCTTCCATATCAGAGGGTAACTGGCAGGGTTTTACTTTTGGATGCAAACCTATTTGTGAAAAGTCATCGCGATAAAAGGCAATATCCATTAAAGCTAAGGGTTCCTGTATTTTTAGGCGTTGGTGTAGTTGCTCAGCAACCCAAACACCGCCACTATGAATACCTATCATTAACGGATTTTTTAGATCTTGCTTTAAAATCAATGCTTTAAGATTTGTTTCCAGTTTGGTGAGGAGTGATGATATTTCAAGGTTGTTATTTATCATAAGGTTTTTAAATTTAACCAGCTTTGTAAAATAAGTTGAGCTGCAAGTTGATCCTGAACGTCCCAAAGTTTACCAGCACTCACTTTTAGGTCGTCATATAGCATTTGTTTTGCTTCAAAAGTTGAGAAAGCTTCATCAACTTTGTGTACCGGTATATTGTAGCGTCCTTCTAATTGACGACAAAACTTAAGCATTCTTGGGGTAATTATGTTGTCCGAGCCATCTGCTTGCCTGGAAATGCCGACAATAAGACCAGCAGGATTCCATTCGGCGATAAGCTGAGAAATTAATTCCCAGTTAGGTTGTTGCTTAATTGAACGAATTGTTTTTAATGGGCTTGCAATAGCTGTTGTTGTTTGCCCAACTGCCGTACCAATTTTTTTATTGCCAAAATCAAAGCCAAGATAAGTATCTGCATTTAACTTAGCCGCCAGTGGATCTTTTTTGAACATATTAGCCATGTCCTGCTGCTAAAGTCAGCTTATTAATATCAATACCCAATTGGTTAGCAGCTGCGCCCCAACGCTGTTTGACGGGAGTGTTAAATAAAATATCATGCTGGAAAGGGGTGTTTAGCCATGCATTGCTAAGAATTTCTTTTTCTAGCTGTCCTTCGCCCCAACCTGCATAGCCTAAAGCAACTAAGTAGTGTTCAGGCCCTGTATTATCAGCAATAGCCTCTAAAATATCTCGGGAACTTGTTAGCGAAATATCTTCAGAGACAGCAATAGAAGAATCCCATTCATTAGGGGTATTAGTGTGAATAATAAAGCCTCGCTCCTGTTGCACTGGACCGCCTAAAAAAATAGCTGTTTGTGATATTTTCTCATCAGTCGTTTTAATACCCATTTGCTCAAATATATTGGCGAATGTCATTCCCGTAGGCCTATTAATAATAATTGCTAGCGCACCCTCCTTATTGTGTTGGCATAAATAACTCACAGTATGAGAAAAGTTGGAATCTGCCAAAGTTGGCATGGCGATTAAAAGTTGATTGTTTAGGTATTGAGAAGTTGTCATAAATAATTTTATCGAGTTGTTATACCTGTTTCGTCAGAAAATCTCCAGACTCTAGTAATAACTAAAACATCAAGTTCCTGAAGTATTTCCTTAGGTAAGGTCGCAAAAGGTGCGCTAAGTCTGATGATTCGTTTAGCGGCATCATCAAGGGCTTTAATACCTGATGAACGGGTAATGCGAATACTATAAATAGAACCGTTAGGATAAATGCCAACATCGGTTGTTAAGGTGGCAGAAAAGCCCTTTTTTCTAGCAACTTCTGGGTAGTTAAGGTTGCCTACTTTTTCAATTTTTTGTTCCCAGTCAGAGACATATTGAGCGGCAATATATTTATGGGTACTCACAGAGTTAACAAATTTAATTTTTGATAGTTCTGAGGATTGTTGACTGTGTCGAATTTTGGCGCCTAGTTGAGCAATTTGACGGCGTAGTGATTCAGCCGATAATTTTGGGCGCTTAATGGCTGATATAGAGTGTTGTTGTTTTGCGCTAACAATTTTTTGTTTAGCTTTTTGCTGGGTAATAAGCTTTTGTTTGGCTTTAGGCTTACTTGTTATTTGGCTTTTGTGTTGGCGAGGTGGTTTATTATGACTACGACCTTGACTGGGTAACTTTTGTTTGGGTGGTGTCGGCTTAAGTTTTTTATTCCCTGCACCTATTTGGTTCTCTTGTGCTAAAAAATTAGCTTTTTTAGGCGCTTTTTTAGTTGGCATACTCGCCAAAGTTATCTCAATTTGTTTATGTACTTTTGCTGTATGGGGAATTGTAAAGTTGATGCCTAATAAAATAAAAGCATGAACAATCACCGCCAGAAACAAAGCAATCAATAAAGTATCGCTTGATGAAATAGTTGGTTGAGATAATAAGGGTGGGGATGAAGGCATGGTAAAATTTTACGACTTAGCTAAAGTGTTTTCAATATGATCCATCAATTGACCACTAATATTAAGGCCAAATTGAGCATCTAATTCTTGTACACAGGTTGGGCTAGTCACATTAATTTCAGTTAAATAATCGCCAATAACATCAATACCGACAAAAACTAATCCCTTGTTTTTTAAGGTGGGTCCTACTTGTTTGGCAATCCATAAGTCACGGTCTGTAAGCTCTCTGCCTTCAGCTGTTCCACCTGCAGCAAGGTTTCCTCGGGTTTCTCCTTTGCTAGGAATACGTGCCAATGCATAAGGGACAGGCTCACCATTAATCAAAAGGATACGTTTGTCGCCCTGTTTTATTTCAGGGATATAACGTTGCGCCATAATATAGCGAGTTGAATACTCTGTCATTAATTCAAGCACCACATTAAGATTAGGGTCATTTTCACGAATATGAAAAATAGAAGTGCCTCCCATACCATCTAAAGGCTTTAAAATCATTTCTTTATGTTGTTTTAGAAAAGACTTGAAGCGCTTGGGGTCTCTGGCTACTAAGCTATCAGCACAGCATTGAGGAAACCATGAAGTAAACAGTTTTTCATTGGCATCTCTAAGGGATTGAGGCTTATTGACAACGTAACACCCTAAAGACTCAGCCTGCTCTAAAATATGCGTTGCATAAACATATTCTGAGTCAAAAGGTGGGTCTTTACGCATAATGATAGTATCGAGTCTTTCCAGAGGGATGTCTTGTTCCTCAATAAATTGATACCAATTATTTATTTCTCGTTGGACTTTTAATGTGCGTGTGCAAGCGTATGGCTTGCCATTGCTTAGATATAAGTCGTTAAGCTCCATATAATAAAGCTCCCAACCGCGAGCCTGGGCCTCTAATAACATAGCAAAGCTAGTATCTTTCTTTATGTTAATGTGGTCGATGGAATCCATCACCATGCCAAGTTTAATTGTCATTGAATTGCCCAGGTAATTTTATGAATATGATGATTCTATCAAATTTATTTTAACAATGTTATTTACCTTAAAAAGAAATTTTGGTATAAAGGTGGGCTAACTTTCAAAAATAGGCACGGCAGAGGTAATTATGTCAAAAATATGTCAAGTAACAGGTAAGCGTCCTGTTTCTGGAAATAACGTATCGCACGCAAATAATAGAACAAAAAGACGTTTTAATCCTAATCTTCACCAGCATAGATTTTGGGTGGAAAGTGAAAACAAATGGGTTCGCCTAAGAGTTTCTACTAAAGGTATGCGTATCATCGATAAAAAAGGTATTGATGTAGTGCTTGCGGATATCCGTAAATCTGGTCAAAAAGTTTAAGGAGATAAATAATGAGCGATATAATTAAATTAGTATCGAGTGAAGGTAACGGTCACTTTTATACCACAACTAAAAACAAAAGAACGATGCCAGAGAAAATGGAGATCAAAAAATATGATCCTGTTGCTCGTAAGCATGTTATGTACAAAGAAGCTAAAATAAAATAAAGGTTTTAACTTTACTGAGCTCAGCAGATTGGGCTCAGTAAAGAAAGCTTAATAACTCATTTATTGCAATAGCTATCTGCTATTGTTTTTTAAAGTATCCAAAACTGCTTTTAATTTTTCAGTCTGTTTATATAGCAGACGATACTTTTTCTCCAAAGTCTCTTTTTCCCCTTTAAGTAGCTGAATAGTTGCTTTTAACTGTTCGTTCTCTTCATCTAGCGAGAGGTCTTTTTTTGTTTTAGAGTCTTCTAATTCAAGACTTGACAGTGTAAGGGGGGTGGGATCTTTTGTGCCAATAACTGTACCGGCTGTTGCTGGTGAGTTAGTGATGTTGTCAATATTGAATGTTGCCGCAGTCTCTAGCTTATCAAGGGGAACGCTTTCTATCCCTCCTACAGCAATCATGGCTGAAAATTTATTACGTAGAAGTAAAAATGCAGCTGCCTCACTGGTTTTACCATTACTACAGATAACAATGATAGGTTTTCTTTTATCAAGAGACTTAATGTGCATCCTAAGCGAGAAAAAAGGGGTGTTAATACTCCGTGCTAAATGGCGCTTGTTATATTCATCTGGGGGGCGGACATCAATTAAAATAGTACCTTTAGCTAACTCCTCTGAGATTTGAGTGTGTTCAATAAATTTAAGTGAAGGCTCTTTGATAAGAGATATAAACTTTTCTTTACTGAGTCGAATTAAAGAAACGTCAGTTAGCGCAGTAACTGATACATTTCTGGGTTCTCCAGAAAGTAATGAGTCTTCACCAAAGGTATCTTGAGTGCGTAATTGAGCAAGCTTAATTTCCTTGGCGTTGACAGAAGGTTTGCGAGATATTAAGCAATGGCCTTTTTTTATTAAATAGTAAAAATCACCGGGGTCACCTTGCTTAATAATAAAATCCCCTTTTTGGTAATTAACTTCTGTAAGTGCCATGACTATTTGTTGTAAGTTGGCAGGAGGTAACGCCCTAAAAATGGGGGACTTTAATAATGTTGTCATCCAGTCGCCATTTTCGCTTTCTAATTCTTCGGGCTCGTCAGTGGCCATATAACTATTTTCCTGTTGTTCGGGAGGAATGCTTGCTTGAGTATTGAGTGTACTCGGATCTAGTTTTATAAAAGTAACTTTAGTTAAAGTGAGGGCATCGATTTTTCTAGGTATTTGGTGAGCTAGAGCAAACCTTGCTGACTCGCTTTCTGAGCTAATGCTTTCTACAATAATACTGTCAGACTGAAGGCTGATTGAACCATCGATTAAATAAATGAGTTTGTTATCAGTATCATTTTTTTTAAATAAAAAAGTATTAGGTTTAGCTGTTTCAGTGGATAAATTGTTACAAATAAACTCAAATTGCTCAGTCGGAATGGTTGATAATGGAATCAGCTGGCGGATAGCTTGTCCATCTTTTGATTGGGTATCTACAGTCATTTAAAAGTAGCTGTGCCTAACGCTTATTAATAAAGAGTGTTCTCGAAATAGCTTCGAAAACTCGCTTGGCCTTTTGCCAAATTTATTTCATATTCAGTCCGTAACAAATAGGCTGTGTTAAATATGAGATAATTTAAGTTTCTTTGATTGTATCTTAAAGCATGGTTATAGTTCGCGCAATAATCATATTATAGATCTGCTTTAAGAGACTATATATCGCCAGTTGATCTATTTATTATAGTAGATTAAACATTTGCTTGTTATTGTTGTCTATGTCTCAAAAATTAACCATGGAAATATTATGCAGAAAAAAAGTTTTAAGTTTTTAAATGTATTTTTAGTACTTTTACTTTGCCTTTCTAATTTAAAGGTGGTTTATGCTGGTTTGCCTACCAGTGTAGGTGGACAAGCTTTACCTTCTTTGGCTCCTATGCTGGAAAAAAGTATGCCGGCAGTAGTGAATATATCAACGACAAAAAATGTTCAGGTTAGAGATAGCCCCTTGATGCGAGATCCATTTTTTAGGCATTTTTTTAAAATGCCGAGGCAACAACAGCAACAAAAAAATAGTTTAGGGTCGGGGGTTATTGTTGATAAAGAGAAAGGGTATGTTTTAACTAATAACCATGTCATTGATAAAGCAGACAAAATAATGGTGATCTTAAATGATGGGCGACATTTAAGTGCAACATTGTTGGGGACTGACCCTGAAGCAGATGTAGCCGTTCTTCAAATCCCTGCCAACAACTTGACTGAACTACCAATTGCTAATTCAAATAAATTAAAAGTAGGTGATTTTGTTGTTGCCATAGGGAACCCTTTTGGTTTGGGTCAAACAGTTACCTCCGGTATTGTGAGCGCATTGGGACGAGCAGGGTTAGGGATTGAAGGCTATGAGGATTTTATTCAAACAGATGCGTCAATAAATCCAGGAAATTCTGGTGGAGCATTAGTGAATTTGCGTGGGGAGTTGGTTGGTATGAATACGGCAATTCTTGCACCTAGCGGGGGTAATATTGGTATTGGCTTTGCTATTCCTTCTAATATGGTCATGACGCTTAAAAAGACACTGGTGAAACATGGCAAGGTAAAAAGAGGCTTACTAGGAGTGGCAACGCAGGATTTAACGCCCGAACTGGTTAAAGCGTTTGATTTAAAGAACTCACAAGGAGCGGTTGTTAGCAAGGTCGATAAAGGGTCGGCAGCTGACACAGCTGGCATTGAAACAGGGGATATTTTTGTAGCCTTAAATGGTAAGAAAGTAAAAAATAGTCATCAAATACGCAATATTGTAGGTTTACTTCAGGTTGGTGAAAAGGTTGAAATTGAGTTGGTCCGAGGACAACAAACCAAAACCATTGTTGCAACAATTGGCAAACAACCAACTCTTGAAGTTGATGGTAAAAGGTTACACCGGGTTTTAACGGGTGTCTCTTTGATTGCAACGGTTAGGGGCCAGGTGGAAGGCGTTATGTTTGCAAAAATAGAGAAAAATTCCTATGCTTGGCGAAGTGGGCTGAGACCTGGAGATATTATTGTTTCTGCAAATCAATATAGAGTGCGAAATTTAAAACAATTGAAACAGGTGGTTGACCCTAGACGGGCATTATTAATAAATATTCAGCGAGGCTCAGAAGCCTTTTTCTTGGTATTACAATAAGGATTTAAAATGGCTTTAGGAAAACAGTTTTTAGCATTGAATATAGCAGTCCTTACCATTTCTGACACGCGAACCGAAGAAGACGATGTTTCAGGAAAGGTCTTGGTTGATAGAGTGGTCTTGGCTGGACATAGAGTTTTTGAAAAAAAAATAGTTGCAGATGATATTTATCATATTAGAGCGGCTCTTTCTAACTGGATTGTAGATAATAATGTTGATGCAGTTATTACTACAGGTGGGACGGGGGTCACAGGGAGGGATGGTACGCCAGAAGCAGTAATTCCCCTGTTAGATAAAATACTGGATGGGTTTGGCGAAATTTTTAGGATGTTATCTTATCAGGATATAAAAACCTCAACCATACAGTCCAGGGCGGTTGCTGGTGTGGCCAATGGTACTTACGTTTTTTGTTTACCAGGTTCATCGGGGGCCTGTAAAACGGCATGGGATGATTTGATTAAGGCGCAGTTAGATTCAACAACTAAGCCGTGTAATTTGGTACAACTGATGCCACGACTCAAGGAGGTTTGAGATAATGCAATCTATTTTTTTATTTTTAAGTGCAGTATGTGGCTTAACAGGTGTTGCTATGGGTGCGTTTGGTGCTCATGGTTTAAAGACTATTTTGAGTGTTGAGATGATGGCTGTTTATAAAACAGCCGTAGATTATCAGATGTGGCATGCATTAGGCTTAGGGCTTATTGCCATTTTTAGACAGCAATTTCCAGAAGCGAAGTATTTAAAGTTTGCTGGATGGCTGATGTTTGTTGGTATTTTGCTATTTTCTGGAAGCTTGTATTTACTGGCAATACTAAATGCAAAGTGGCTGGGAATGATTACGCCAATAGGAGGAGTCTGTTTTTTATTAGCATGGGTCTATGTGCTTTTATTTGCTTATACTTCACGCAGCTTAGCGGCAAAAATCGACCAATAGAAAACTGAAGTCTTGAGCGTATGAAGTTTCTGCTGGTGAGTCAAATGTGCTGGGTCGTAAGCTTTAGCCCGGTTTTACGCTAAAGCCTGCAGGTTAAAACCTGCGCCCCAAAAGAGGGTTACTAATGAGGGTCTATTTGGTAAAACTACAATTTTAACCCACCACCAAGAAATGATCCGAAAATTATTCGGAACATCACTTTGAGCCCAAAGGTGATGATAATTTTAAAACGTAGCCATAACGGCTCTTTAGTCCATTATACGAACCCTCCAACTTTAGCTGGTGGTTGTTGAGTTCATAAGTCCACTCGCGATAGGCTTTTGTCTTCATAATTCTTCCCACATTACTTTAATAAGACCAGAAAGTGACTCCATAAGTTCAGATTCAACTAATAACGCAAACAGAGCCATAAAATAACTCTTTTTTTATAAACTTGTGTTTTGTATAGAGTAATTAAAATTTTCAATCCTCATCATCTTCTGGCTTATTCACCCCAACCCCAAAGCTTTCTAATACCATTAAGAAAACACCTACACAAATAGCTGAATCAGCAATATTAAAAGCAGGCCAGTGCCAAGTCTGGTAATACACGTCTAAAAAATCAATTACATAGCCATAAGCTACACGGTCAATTAAATTACCTATTGCCCCACCTAAAACTAAAGATAAAGCAATGGCTAATAAAGTTTGGTGTTCTTTTAAACGATATAACCAAACGGTCAAAATAGTACTAATAATTAAAGCCATTGCAGCAAAAAACCAGCGCTGCCAGCCAGAGGCTTCACTTAAAAAGCTAAAAGCAGCACCTGTATTGTGTACATAGGTTAAGTTAAACCCAGGAATAACAGCAATGGACTCATAAAGACGCATTGAGCCATCTACTGCGATTTTAGTCCACTGGTCAAGAACCAGTGCAATAAGAGATAACCATAACCATTTAAGCATTTTAAATTTATTATTGATTTATATGACTTTAAAAAAGTCAACGTTTGGTAGAGGCAAGGCAGACCTTGTCTCTACATTTTCATTACGCATATTTTCGATTGTGGTTAAACCTAAGTGTAAGCGTAGCAACAAGTCCTGTATTGATTACGCAAATTGACGCGTTTCTCCATTACCCACAATATTCTCTACACAACGGCCACAAAGTTCAGGGTGATCTTTGTTAACCCCTATATCTTCACGGTGATGCCAGCAACGGGTACATTTTTCATGCTCTGATGCTGTTACTTTTAGTCTAATGCCTTCTACTTCTGTTTGAATAGCATCATCCGGACAAAATTGCTCGTCGAACAATGTTGTGCCAGAAGTAATAAACACAAAATGCAATTCAGAAGCAATCAGGTTTAAAGTAGATAAATAATCTTCATTACAGTACAACTCTACTTCTGCATTGAGTGAGGAGCCAATTTCACCTTTTGATCTGACTTGTTCTATTTCTTTACTCACCGCAGAACGCACAACACTTATTTTTTCCCAGAATTCACGATCCATTGCTGTATCAGTATCGAGTGTAAATAAACCTTCATACCAAGTTTCTAAAAAGATAGAATCACTACGCTCACCTGGGATATATTGCCAAATTTCATCAGACGTAAAACTGGTGATTGGAGCTAACCAACGCGCTAATGCTTCGATAACATGATACATTGCTGTTTGTGTTGAGCGACGAGCTAATCCATCTGATTTAGCGGTATATTGTCTATCTTTTACAATATCAAGATAAAAACCACCTAAATCCATCGCACAGAAATGGTGAACTTTTTGAAAAACTTGTTGAAAATGATAAGACTCATACCCAGCAATCACATCTTGTTGCAATTGGTAGGCTTTATCAACAGCCCAACGATCAAGTGGCAACATATCTTTAGCCGCAACTAAATCAGTGGCAGGGTCAAAATCATTCAGGTTTGAGAGTAAGAAACGTGCTGTATTTCTTAATCGACGGTAGCCATCTGATGTGCGCTTTAAAATTTCATCAGATACATTCATTTCACCACGATAATCAGTGGCAGAAACCCAAAGACGTAAAACATCTGCGCCTAAGTTTTTCATAATACTTTGTGGGGCAACTACGTTACCTGCTGATTTAGACATTTTTTTGCCATCTGCATCAACGGTAAAGCCATGCGTTAAAACAGATTTATAAGGTGCAACACCATTCATCGCTGTAGATGTAAGTAATGATGATTGAAACCAGCCTCTATGCTGGTCAGAGCCTTCAAGGTACAAATCAGCAGGGAATCGAAGTTGGTCTCGCTTATTTAATACAGCGGCATGGGTTACCCCTGAATCAAACCAGACATCTAAAGTATCTAGCATTTTGTCATATTGCTCGGCATCATTACCCAGTAATTCAGATGCTTCCAGCTCAAACCAGGCTTCAATCCCTTTTTCTTCAATACGCTGCGCGACTTCCTCTATTAATTCAGCCGTACGAGGATGAAGCTCACCTGTTTCTTTATGGACAAAGAAAGCAATAGGTACGCCCCATGTACGCTGACGCGAAATACACCAGTCAGGACGGCCATCAATCATGCTTTCGATACGAGCTTGTCCCCAATCCGGTATCCATTGTACTTGTTTAACTTCTGTTAGCGCTTGTTCACGTAATTTGTTCTTATCCATAGAGATAAACCACTGAGGTGTTGCTCTAAAAATAATAGGCGTTTTATGACGCCAGCAATGTGGATAACTATGTAAAATGGCTTCGTGATGGGCTAATTTACCTTTTTCTTTTAATACTTCAAGCACATGCTCATTGGCGCTAAACACATGTTCGCCAGCAAAAAACTCTGTGCTGGGTAAAAAGACACCATTACTATCGACGGGGTTATCAATTGGCAGGCCGTTTTTTATGCCGACAATATAATCGTCTTGACCATGACCAGGTGCGGTATGAACAGCCCCTGTTCCTGCATCTGTAGTCACATGATCCCCTAAAATAATAGGGACTTGGCGGTCATAAAACGGATGTTGCAATAACTGTTTGTCTAATGCTTCCCCTTTGCAATAAGCCAGAACGTGGTGTTCTCCCACGCCATATCGCAACATGGCATCTTTTAGCAGTACATCTGCCACCACTAAACGTTCTTGTTTACCATCAATTTCACATTGAACAACCACATATTCAAGCTCTGGGTTTAATGATACCCCTTGGTTTGCAGGTAATGTCCACGGTGTGGTGGTCCAAATCACAACTGATAAGTCACCTTCGCCATGATGACCAGGTACACTGTGGCAGCTTGTCATAAATGCTGCTTCATCAACCACTTGGAATTTTACATCTATTGCAGGTGAATGTTTGTCTTCATATTCAACTTCTGCCTCTGCCAAGGCGGAACCGCAATCAGTACACCAATGAACAGGTTTTGAACCTTGAGTTAAATGGCCTTTCGCTGCAATTTTTCCTAAGGAGCGCACAATATCCGCTTCAAAAGCAAAATCCATGGTCAAATAAGGATTTTCCCATTCCCCTAAAATACCTAAACGAATAAACGCTTCTTTTTGAGTTTTAACTTGTTTAGCCGCATAAGTGCGGCACTCTTTACGGAAGGTAGCAGGTGACACTTTAACATCGGCTTTACCAACTTTCTTTTCTACCATTAACTCAATAGGTAGGCCGTGACAATCCCAACCCGGCACATAGGGTGCATCAAATCCATTCAATGTTTTTGATTTTAAAATAATATCCTTCAACACTTTGTTGACGGCATGACCAATATGAATTTCACCATTGGCATAAGGAGGACCGTCATGCAAAATAAAAGGAGGGCGACCGGCTGTTTTTTCCCTAATTTGCTGATATAGCCCTGCTTTATTCCATTTTTTTAAACGCTCAGGTTCACGTTGAGCCAAATTGCCTTTCATTGGAAAAGCGGTCTTAGGTAAATTCAGTGTCTTTTTGTATTCCATCTTTCTAATTTCAACTATTTAAAGGGGTAATTTGCGGTATAGATTAAGGCTATCAATCGCCAATAATTGATTGGTTTTTAAAGCATTAAAATCTGTTTAGCAATAACAATATCTTTTTCTATTTGTCCTTTCAATTCATCTAATGATTGAAAACGAACTTCATCTCTAATCTTTTTCTTAAAAAATACTTCCACATAATGTCCGTAAATTTCTTCGTTGAAATCAAACAAATGTGTTTCTAAAATAACTCTTTTGCCACCATCAACCGTTGGCCGGGTGCCTACATTGGCAATGCCCTGAATTTTTCTGTTAGCAATACCTGTCATGGTAACAGCATACACACCTGTAATAGGTGTATTGCGCCTAAACATGCGAATATTAGCGGTAGGAAATCCTATTGTTCTACCCCGTTTATTGCCATGAGCCACTCGCCCACAAACAGAGTAATCTCTACCTAACATCTGTTTAGCTTTAGACAAATCACCTTGGCCAAGAGCATCTCTAATTAAAGTACTACTTACTCGGTGTTGATTAACAAAAAATGAATCTGTCGATTCAACACTAAAACCAAACTCAAGACCTTTTTCTTTCAGCATGGCAAAATTTCCTAGCCGTGCTTTACCAAAATGAAAATCATCACCGATAACTAAATGTTTAACATTAAGTTTACTAACCAATAAATCAGTAATAAAATTCTCAGCTTTATAGTCTGCAGTGTTTTGGTTAAATTTAATAATCACCAGTTTATCAACAGCTAAGGATTTAAACTGGATGATCTTTTCTCGTAACCTCGTTAGCCTGGAAGGTGCATTTTCTCCTAAGAAAAATTCCAAAGGTTGTGGCTCAAACATCATAACGACAACAGGCAAGCCCATACTCTTACCTTTAGCTGCTAGTTTATCAATTACCTTTTTATGCCCCGTATGAACGCCATCAAAGTTCCCAACCGTTAATACACAGCCATTTTGTAATGGCTTAAGGTGAGATAAGCCCCTAATTATTTGCATAAACCGATACTGTTATTAAATCCCATTATTCTAACACCAACCTAGCTCTAAAATCATTGGTTTAGCCGGTTTTTTGCTTTCTTTGACTAAAGATAAGGTCGATGGGAAGTTGATAAATTGAAAGGGTATAAAAAACTATTGTTTTTAGCCTCAGAGTTTACTGAGCTCTGTGGCTATATTTAAAACAATATGTCTCTTTACAAACCACAGGTCACTACCGTTAAGTTAAGAAATAAATAGTATTTTGTAGGAGTGGCTTTAGCCACGACATCGCGGCTAAAGCCACTCCTACATATACAAAATAAGGGGCTACTGCCAACTTGTTTAATGGGATTGGATTGTTTCATCACTGATAGTCTCAGAGAAACTGCCAATGCTTATGTAAAAAGCTATTTTGCAGGAATGCAACAACGTGTAGATCGGGCAGCGATTCAGAGCATTATATATTTTTTCACCCCCTATAAGCACCATTTTCTATAAGGCAAACGACCCCCTCTCCTTAAAATTAATGATACTGGAGTTGCCGATTAACTCAGACGATCATCTTATTTTTATCACCTCCTGGGCTTATCTATCTGATTAAGCTCATATCATCAGAGTGAGCCCTCTCTTTTT
>VAPL010124183.1_pt1 | contig 17076 bp, 13 predicted proteins | sample 3395061 | NCBI WGS metagenome assembly VAPL01 (sample SAMN08290444, study PRJNA428436) | hydrothermal vent metagenome | isolation source: Deep-sea hydrothermal vent chimney 2 | place: Pacific Ocean: Juan De Fuca Ridge | depth 2182 m m | reverse complement strand
CCTGAAGCGGTTGCGATGGTCTGCGCACAAGTGATGGGAAACCATACCAGCATTACGATTGCAGGCCAGTCCGGTACTTTCCAGCTTAATGTGATGCTTCCGGTTATTGCATATAATTTATTACAAAGTATTGAATTACTCAGCAATGCCGCAAGTGTATTAGCCGATAAAGCCATCAGCGGCTTTAGCGTTAATATTGAAAACATAGAAAGCGCCCTGGATAAAAACCCGATTCTGGTCACGGCACTCAACCGCGCTATCGGTTACGAAAAAGGTGCTGCCATTGCAAAAAAAGCCTATAAAGAAAAACGTGCTATTTTTGAAGTGGCAATGGAAGAAACCGATTTAGGTGAAGAAGAGCTGGAACGCCTGTTAAACCCTGCTATGTTAACGCAGGGTGGTATTAACGAATAAGTAAATCACCATTTAAATCATCGTAATTTATTATGGCTTCTGTTTTTGCCCACGCGCTTACAGCATACTCGCTAAATAAAATATCCAGTTCGCCATTACTCAATAAGAAATTTCTTTTCTTTGTTGTGATTTCATCAATAATACCGGATCTAGATATACTGACATTTCATTTTGGTATTGCCTACGGTGACTTATGGGGCCATCGGGGATTAACACATTCACTGTTTTTTGCCTTTATCTGGGCAATCATTTTATGGTTGCTTCTGCTGCGTTCATCCGATTACAGACAATGCCCGTTTCTGTCTAAAACAGGTTTTATGGCGATGCTTATTGTTTTTTTAAGCACCAGTTCTCATGGGTTTCTTGATGCAATGACCAATGGCGGCCTCGGTGTTGCCTTTTTCTCACCCTTTGATACCACACGCTATTTTTTACCCTGGCAACCGATTCAGGTCTCGCCCATTGGTGTCAGCGCCTTTTTCAGTTCTTATGGCCTGCGCGTAATATTAAGTGAATTAATCTGGGTAGGCATACCCTGCACAATCTTTTTATCCATATTGAAAATCAAAAACATCCTAAAGCACTAGCGATTAAAACCATTCACTGCGATAATTAATATATGAATTCAATTACACTTATTCGCCCCGATGACTGGCATTTGCATGTACGTGATGGTGAGGTACTAAACGATATTATTCCACACACTGCAGCACGCTTTGGCCGTGCGATCATTATGCCAAATTTAAAGCCGCCGATTACCACAACGGAACAGGCGGTCGCCTACCAACAACGCATTCAGGCAGCCGTTCCCAACGGCATAAATTTCACTCCGTTAATGACACTGTATTTAACCGACAATATGCGTGCTGATGAAATTGCAACAGCCAAACAAAGCGGCATTGTGCATGCCGTTAAATATTACCCCGCAGGTGCAACCACCAACTCCGATGCCGGTGTCACTGATTTAAAAAAAACCTATACCGCACTCGAGAGTTTACAACAACACGGTATGCCATTACTGATACACGGTGAAGTAACCACTCCCGAAATAGATGTGTTTGATCGTGAAGCTGTTTTTATCGACTCTGTTTTACAACCACTATTAAAAGATTTTCCGGAATTAAAAGTGGTACTGGAACATATTACAACTGCACAGGCGGTTGACTTTATTCAATCCACTTCAAAGAACATAGCAGCAACCATCACACCACAGCATTTATTATTTAATCGCAATGATATTTTCAAAGGTGGCATTCGGCCGCATTATTATTGCCTGCCAATATTAAAACGTGAGCAACACCGTGAAGCCCTCGTTAAAGCAGCAACCAGTGGCAACCCGAAATTCTTTTTAGGCACAGACAGTGCACCGCATTCACAAACAGCAAAACAAAACGCCTGTGGTTGTGCTGGCATATATAGCGCACATGCCGCTATCGAACTCTATGCAGAAGCTTTTGAAAAAAATAATGCGCTGGACAAACTGGAAGGCTTTGCCAGCGTTTATGGTGCTGAATATTATCAACTCCCACTAAATCCCGACAAAATCACTCTGGTAAAAGAGCCCTGGCAAATTCCACAGCACTACCAATTTGGAAACGACACACTCATCCCGCTTAAAGCCGGTGAGATGATGCAATGGAAGCTAACGTAAACTAAAGCGTATACAAAATAACAAGTGAGATCACGTTAATTAAAACAAGGCTTCCTATAAGCAGCATTTGATGTACTGATTTTAACTCCATTTTTTTTCCCCCTTATCCTATCCTGATTCAGATCCAACCCTATCCATGCCAGAAATTTATTGTAATAACCTGATATCTACACGATGTGATATCTATTTTTTTCTGTTTAGCCATACTTCCCATAACTGCATATTTGGCTAATTTACGATTAATTTCAACATTACCTTAAACCACTTTTACTTAAAATAATGTGAATTATGCACATTTTTAAGCAGTAACTTCCCGCAGAACGCCAACGCCATCACAGGCATTATTCTTGCACCCAATTTATTAAAAGTACGTTGCGTACCTATTAAGTAACTCAGGACTGACAAATGCTTAACATTTCTATCTATGGCGAACATATTTTATCCGTTGAAGCTATCACCCGTTTACTACAGGATGAAGCCACCTTTAAAATGCAGACAGTCACATCACATACACAATACAAACAACTGACCCAGCCGCAAATTAAACAGGATGTAATTGTTTACTGTGCTATGGGCTATTCAAATACCCTTTTTAACAAAATAAAAAAACTGCACCAACAAACACCATCGGTAAAAAAGATTCTAATTATGCCCATGGCACATAAGCAATTTTTGCTGAAGCTGTTAAATGCCGGAGTAGCTGCTATTGTCAGCTATAAATCACCAGCAGAGGAGCTGGTTCAATCCATACATTTTGCAATGCGTGGGCAGCAATATCTCAGTATTGACCTAAGCAAAATGGTTATTAACAGTGAATACCCTTCCAGCTTTAATAGCCTGTCAAAACGCGAGCTTGAAATAACCTATATGCTGGCCAATGGTATGAACATTAAAAGTGTTTCTTCCGAGTTATCGATTAGCCCCAAAACGGTGAATACTTACCGCTATCGTATTTTTAATAAACTGGAGATAGAACGTAATGTAGATTTATTTCGCATGGTCAGTGAAGAAGCAGCTTATATGCTGGCCTGATACCAGGCTATAAACTCCACTTGTATTCAAGCATAAAAAAAGCCAACCTGAATTTGTGTTGGCTTTTCTTTTGTTCGTTCCAGTAGTGGGCTAATAATGAGAAGGCAAGCGCTCGTGGATTGTTATCCGTTTATGGTCGCTACTAATATAACCACCGATAGTTAAGTCTTTAAGAATTTTTGCCACCATCTCGCGCGAAGCGCCCACCCGATTAGCAATATCCTGCTGGGTCAGTTTCATGTCAATAACCAGCTCATTGTCTTTTTCTTCCGCCAGGGACAATAATGTTTTAGCAACACGCCCATAGACATCTAATAAAGCAAGGCTGCGCACATTGTCAGTTAAATCACGTACCCGATGTGTCAGGCCGCGAATAAGGTTAAAGGCCAATTCGGGCTTAGAGGATAAAACCTTTTTGAAATCGGCTTTGCTAATAACAATAAAAGTCGACTTTTCGGCAGTAACAACGGAGGCCGAACGCTTATCATCATCCACCAACGCCAGCTCACCAAAATGACTGCATGCGCCCTATGAATTTAAAATAACTTCTTTGCCATTTTCGTCACTCAGGAAAATCGTCACACGGCCTTTTAATATAACGTAGAGGCTGTCCGAGCTATCGCCCTCGTTGATAATGACACTGTTCTTGGGGAAATTGCGCGTAACTGCGCATTTTTTAACCGCTTCCAGCTCATCGTCTGATAAATTATCAAAGATAGGTACATTTCTTAACATTTTAACCATTTTTGCCTCGGGGGTAGCATTTGGTTTTTGTTTGTATTTTAGCGCTTCCATAACATTATCTTTTAAATATGATATTTTTCAAGTTATACGTTAGCATCCTTACAAAGAAATAGTAACTTATAACAACGTAAGTCCTCTATAGCAAATGTGAATAACACTTAATTATTAACTGCGATGCCTACCATACCAAAAATAACCGTTTATAAAAGTGTAATACTAAGCATTTTGATTGTTTTTGTTGGTATTAGCGTTCAATTATTTAGCGCGTCCACCTCGGTCGAAGAAAGAGTTGGCCTCGATACTTTATTTAAACTACGTGGCGCCCTCCCCCCTCCTGTTGAAGTTGCGATTGTTGCGATTGATAAAGTTGCATCATCGCATTATGGCTTTAGCAACGAACCGCTCGCCTGGAGCCGCGATTACCACACACGTATTATTAAAAAATTAAACGAAGCTGGCGCACGAGTTATTGCTTTTGATATTTTTTTCAAGCAAGCCCGGAACGAAAAGCATGATTTGGCAATGGCCACAGCCATAAAACAGGCTGGCAATGTTGTACTTTTCGCAAAACTGCGCCGAGAGCTGCTTAATATATCAGGGCAAACACCAAAAACACTTAGCGCAGACAATATTTTCAGTATCGAAACCATCCACTCGCCACTGGCCTTGTTCAAAGAGTCTGCTTTAGCCGTTGCCCCTTTTACCCTGCCTAAATTTCCGGCGAAAGTAACTCGCTTCTGGACATTTCGATCAACATCGGGCGACACCCCAACCATCCCGCTAGTTGCATTACATTACTATCTTCAGCCAGAGTTAAATACCTTTATTCAAAGCACGCTCCCGACTCTTGCGGCAACAACGTCATTAGCCTCGCAAGCCAGGCAACTGCGCGAAGGTTTGAGCAATAATAACAAAGACTATATCCATCTCAAAAACCTGATTTCTTCACAAAACAAATCTTCATTAAAAAATTTACTTGTTGCCTATATTAAAAATCCTCAACCTTACCTGAATTTTTATGGCCCACCACGAACAATAACAACATTCACCTATGACCAGGTTCTGGAAAACCGCCTTCCCAATAATTTCAGTTTTAAAAATAAAGCCGTGTTTGTTGGCTTCTCGGAAAAACTGGAGCCCGAGCAAAAAGATAATTTTCATACTGTGTTTTCACAGGCGAATGGGCTGGATCTTAGTGGTATAGAAATAGCCGCAACCGCTTTTTCCAATTTATTACATAACAGCACCATTAAACCACTATCAATACTGCCAACTTTACTGATTATTGTCGTCTTTGGTTTTGTTATTGCCTTTGTATCCCGACTATTTCGCGAAATGGTTGCACTTGGCTTATGGTTTATTTTGTCGGCAGGTTACCTGTACATAGCCTTTTATCAATTTAACGAGCACGCGCTCTGGTTACCTTTATTTGTGCCTCTAGTTGTTCAGGCGCCGCTGGCTTTAATTTTAGGTATTAGCTGGTATGCACTGGATAGCTATCGTGCACGTAAAAAATTACATCAGGCTTTTAGCTACTATGTACCAGAAACAATGGTGGACTTGCTTACCGAACAAAAACAGCCCATACAGCATTCGCAGACATTACAATACGGTGTTTGTATGGCAACCGATGCCGAACAATATACCCAACTTGCAGAAAAACTCAGCCCCAAAGATCTTGCTGAACTGATGAACCAGTACTATGAAACATTATTTTCAATCGTCAGAAAAAACAATGGAGTCGTCTCCGACATTATTGGTGATGCGATGCTGGCACTGTGGCTGCCTTTTGTAAACCAGACAAACAACGTTAAACCTGACATTCAAAACAACCTCGAAAGCAGAATACAGGCCTGTCTTACAGCCATTGAAATAATAAAAGCACATAATAAAAAATACACTATCAATAACCAGACATTAACCCTCCCCACCCGAATCGGTTTGCATGCCGGTGAAATGATGGTGGGCAATGTGGGCGCGGTCGATCATTATGAATATCGAGCGGTTGGTGATGTTGTGAATACCACCAACCGAATTGAAGGACTAAATAAACATTTCAGCACATACTTACTTGCTTCAGAAGAAGTGGTCGCAAAAACAGAGCAGTTTCTCACCCGCAACATTGGTAATTTTATTCTTGCTGGCAAACATAACGCCATTACTCTTTATGAAATTATTCAACTCAAAGCAAATGCAAGCGACACCGAACTACAAAAAGTTGAGCGATTCCATCAGGCTTTGGCTCTTTTCAGACAAGGCCAGTTTAAAGAGGCCGAAATCGCACTTGTGGATATTTGTAAAATGAACCCGACCGATGGTGTTGCACGATTTTATTTACAACAATGTAAACAACAGCGTACAATAATGGCTGATGAAAATTTAACCGGTGAATATTTAACCAATACAGGCTGGGATGGCACGATAACAATCGATAAGAAGTAGCCTTGTTTTTAAGCCATTATTAACCCGGCAGCGAGAACCGGGCAGAAAAACATCTTTTTATTAATAAATAGCAGGACCGACAGGACGTCAAAAACGACAGGGAAGCATGTGCGTTTTATAGCGCAGCGTTTAACGCAATGGAAAAATAATGCGACCAGTAATAAACATTAGACCAGTAAAAAGTGTTCGGCCAGTAAAAAATATTCGATTAGCTCGATACTTTTTAATATTCAGCTTTCTTTCTGCGGGTTTAAATACTAACTCAGTATACGCCGATGGCTGCGAAAACTGGGTCGCTAAATTGCAATCCTCGCAGGGCAGTGTGCAAGTTCGCCAAACAAATACTAATCAGCAAAATAAACAGTGGGTTAACGTTAAACGCAATGCCAGTTTTTGCAAAGGCGATATATTACGGGTTCAGGAAAACAGTCGCGCCGCTTTATTACTTAAAAACGATACCATCCTGCGTTTAAACCAGAACACAACCATTACCTTTACCAACCTTACACCAGACAAACCTTCCGTTGTTTCTATTAATGAAGGTATCGGCCATTTTATCAGCCGGGTTAAAGCCGCCTTTGAAGTGATTACCCCGTTTATCAACGCGGCTATCGAAGGCACCGAATTTGTTGTTAGCGTAAATAAAGACAGTGCCGAAGTCACCGTTTTTGAAGGTACAGTACGCGCCTATAACCAGCACGGTGAAGTGCGCTTAACGGCCAACCAGACCGCACAGGCCAAACAAGGTCAGGCGCCAGTTTTAATTTTAAAAGCAAAACCCAGAGATGCGGTGAACTGGTCGTTGTACTACCCAATGGTTATTGAGCCCGGCAAACAATCAGCCGAATACAAAGCATCGCTTAAATTAAGCACCGGCCAGATTGAGCAAGCCAAAACATTGTTGCAGCAGGCACTTAAACAAAAGCCGAATAATAGTAATGCCCTTGCCATGCAATCTGTCATCCAGATTGTGCAAAACAATAAAGAGCAAGGTTTAAAACTGGCCCAACAGGCCGTGGCCGCCGATAACAAAAACGCCTCCGCAAAACTGGCACTCAGCTATGCGCAACAGGCCCATTTTAAAGTAACGGATGCCTTAACCACCTTACAACAAGCAGTAAAAGATGAAGCCGATAATGCACTTGTCTGGTCACGCCTGGCGGAAGTTTATTTAATGCACGGTGAACTGGCTAAAGCCTTAAACGCCGCTAAAAAAGCTAACGAACTCAACCCTGAATTAGGCCGAACTAACACAGTTTTAGGATTCGCCTACCTGACCCGTATTGAAATTAAACAGGCTATAGCTAGCTTTAATACCGCTATCGAGAAAAACCAGGCCGACCCACTCGCAAGGCTGGGTTTAGGCCTTGCCACCATTCGCCAGGGGGATTTAGCAAATGGCCGCCGTGAAATAGAATACGCCGCAACACTCGACCCCAACAATGCACTTATTCGTAGTTATTTAGGTAAAGCCTATTACGAAGAAAAGCGAAATAAACTTGCTGCTGTTCAATTTGAAATGGCCAAGGCTTTAGACCCGAATGATCCGACGGCTTATTTTTATGATGCGATTCGCAAACAAAGTGAGAATATACCGGGTGAGGCATTACAAGAAATTCAACAAGCCATTAAACATAACCAGAATCGTGCGGTTTATCGCTCGCAATTATTATTAGACCAGGACAGTGCCGCCCGCAGTACTAATCTGGCAAAAATTTATCGCAACCTCGGCTTCGAAAGACTGGCATTAACCGAAGGCTGGAAATCATTAAAAACCGACCCAACCAATTACTCCCCGCACCGTTTTCTGGCAGAAATATATGCCTCACAACCTCGCCATGAAATTGCGCGGGTAAGTGAGTTATTTCAGGCAACCATGTTGCAGCAAGTAAATAGTGCGCCCGTATCGCCACTACTCGGTGATACAAGTCTGGATGTACAACAAGGCACCGGCCCCAATCAAACCAGCTTTAACGATTACAATAGCTTGTTTAACCAGAATGGCGATTACTTTAACGGCTCGACTGTTATTGGCAATAATGCAGCTAGCGGCTTCGAAGCGATTATGGGTGTGCTTGATAATAATATTTCTGCTAGTGCCGGTATCTATACTTATAAAGATCAAGGCTTCAGAAAAAACAATGCATTAAAAAAATCTGTTTTCAACCTTCTGTTCCAGAATCAGGTCAGCAATTCAACCAAAATTATTTTAGATGTTCAAAGTAAACAACGCAATATAGGCGATCGTGAGTTGCGTTTTTTTAAAACTGATTTTTCAACCGTTAAAAAAACAGATTTAAAACTCAACAGTGCCACTATAGGTGCTACACATAAAATATCAACCAGGCAAACATTTATTGCGACTATATCAAGTGTTAGTGAAGAATTTACTACTACCGATCTAGTCGGTGGAGTTTTTAACCTAACCGATAAATCAGACACCGATGCAACAACAAAAGAAGTTAACTATCTGCTCAATACAAAATATTTTGATGCGGTAGCAGGTTATCTTTCGGTTGATGGTGATACGTCTAAAAGGCTGACTATTCAATTTATATCAGACACCTTCACAGCAGATGTGATTGAAAACGACACGGCTTATGTCTATACCCATATAAAATGGCCCAACAGTTTCACATGGACACTAGGTCTATCCCATACCAGCTTAACTGAATCAAACACAATTAGTTATAAACGTGACCAGTACAATCCTAAAGTCGGTTTAAGCTGGGATATTACTAATAATCTAACATTTAGAGCCGCCAAGTTTAGAACCATTAAACGTCGGTTACTAACAGACAAATCTCTTGAGCCAACTCAGGTCGCGGGGTTTAACCAGTTTTATGATGATATTAATGCGACCAATGCCCATGTTGAAGCAGTAGCAATTGATACTAAAATATCTAACAAAGTCTTTACTGGTATTGAGTGGCTGAAACGCGAATTGGATGTCACCTACTATAACACTCCAACCACTTCAATTCTTGAAACTGACTGGCGTGAGCATATTTTTAAAGCCTATTTCTACTGGGCTATAAGCCCACAATGGAGCTCTAGTATTGATTATATATATGAGCGATTTAACAGGAACACAATCTTTCCTCGCGAATTTGAAATTGCAAACACTCAGCGTCTACCCATTAAACTGGTTTTTTCTGGTAACAATAAAATTTCTGCCTCATTTACTGCAACTAACATTAAACAAGGCGGATTGTTTAAAAATATTACTGCTGCTTCAATCTCTAAAGGTAAGGATGAATTTTGGCTCTATGACTTTAGCCTTCGTTATAAACTCGGCCGCAATACAGGCCTTAGCCTGAGTATAAAAAACCTGTTAGATAAAGACTTCCAATACCAGGAAACCGATTTTAACAACCCCTCTATCCTTCCGGATAGAACCTATAACTTACAAGCCACATACCAATTTTAATAAAACCACTGGAGGAACAAATGAAAACAATAATAAAACCTAACATACTTGCTAAATTTCTAGCGTTATTTCTAATCGTTGCTTACCCATTAACAGCCTGCTCAGACACTGAAAAAAGAAAAGGCAGTGCCACAGAAAAAGTGTTCAAAATAATCAATAGTAAAATACTTGGTGATGTTGGTAAAGTTAAAACTATAATCCTATTGGATAAAGACAATGAACTAATTCATGTGCTGTCTAGAGGTGCAGAAAAAGCTGGAAAAGGAACATTAGGTAGTCTACTTAAAAAAAATGAAAAGGTTATAAGTACCAGATCTCTCAACATTATTGAAACTAAAGGCTCCCACCATTTTTACTACTGTGATGCAGGTGGTAACTGCATAAAATTTAATTATCCACATTAATTATATTGCATCGAATAAACCGGCCTGAATTTATTCAGTGCCGGTTTTTTATATCTTTATATTCTTGCCGCCAAACCGAATATCACAGCAGCAAGGGGTAATTCAGCACCAATAAATAGCATCATCACCTTATATTATATACTTTATTTTCTAAATTATACCCTACCTTTTTTGACAGCACCCTGCCTGCGTACTAGTATGTAAAGATACTTTAGTTTAATACATATTAATAAAAAAATAGTAGTTATCTATCCACTAAAATAATTTAACTTCCAGAAAATTGCCATCGTTGCATTTCATTATGAAACTACAAAACATACTGCACCCCAGAGAAATTGAAACAAAATACTATCGTTTCTTTTTTATGGCGAACTACAGTTATTTTTTAGGTGTGCTTATTCATGCTTTTTTTATCTATTTATTCAGCTATCTGGGTAATGACTTTATGGTGAAATACAATATTGTGAGCACGCTTGTGTTTCTGCTTGCATTTGTATTAAACCGCAAAACATGGCACCAACTTGCTTTGCTGTTAATGATTATTGAAATACCAATCCATGCATCTCTGGCAACGCACTTTGTGGGTTGGGACAGTGGTTTTTATGTGTATCTAATGGCTTTAATTCCGCTGATCTGCTTTTACCCGAACTGGTCCAATATTTTTAAAATAGTTCTTTCTGTTCTGGTTACGTTGTTTTCACTTGGTTTAAAGTATTACTCGGTAGAGTACCCGCCAACCATGCCTGTTTCAGATGAAGTAGTGAATAACCTGTTTTATATGAATACCTTCTTTTTCTATGTGGTGCTGGTATTTTTGTCACTCTATTATGCACTTGCTGCTAGTCGTGCTCAGGAAGAATTACAGCTTTCTTATGAAAAGATCCAGAAGCTGGCAAGAACCGACCCATTAACCGGTTTGTCCAACCGACGCGATACACTCGAACGTATTGAACTTGAAGCCATGCGTTGTGAACGCAATAAATGTGAAATGGCAATCATTCTTGCAGATATCGACAGTTTTAAAAACTTTAATGACCAGCACGGGCATGACTGCGGTGACTTTGTTCTGGTTGCTGTCGCCGATTCTATTGAGAATATGTTGCGCCGTGACGATCACATTGGCCGCTGGGGTGGTGAAGAGTTTATTATTATCTTACCGGATACAACACAGGACAAAGCAGCACAGGTTGTAGAAATGATACGCCAAAACTTAAGTGCGAATAATTTTACCTATAAAGACGAAAAACATTACATCGAGCTAACATTCGGTGTCAGTATGTGCAACCACAGCATGAATATTGACAACACAATAAAAGAAGCCGATAAAGCCATGCTGGATGGTAAAAAGAACGGTAAAAATCAGGTTATTTTTGCAGAAGCCTGAACATTAAAAATGTTTTCTATACGCCCCACGACTAAGCTGCATAAAACCTTTTATAACAAGTCTTAACAGGAATATCGTTAATTGATGTAGGAATGGAATTTTTAAGGCTCTCAACGGGGCAACTGATTACAACAACAACTTCGTTAGTCTCGGGGCGTGGGATAATCATGTCAACGCCATCCATTTCTAACCATTTACCTGCAACATCCATCGCATAGGATAATTTTGTCATTGGGGTTCCTTATTGTGTTTTATGCAATTCTAGTCTAAAGCGGATAAAAATCATGTGAGCTATGCACATTTGTTGTGTGCATTTATCACAGTTTTAAACATTACTTTGCAGAAATAACTTGCCGGGCTTAGCCTCTGATATACCCTGAATAGAACATGGATAAGCAGCGGCTGATTTAGCATAAGTTACTGTATTTCCGAGTAAAATACTAAAGAATTCCTTTTGATCAGCATATATATTAGAATAGTCTAATTATTAGTTAACTTATTCGAGGTATCACGATGGACGTATTAGAACGGATTGGAAAAATTGTCAATGACAACCCGGTGGTTGTATTTATGAAAGGCACACCACAACTTCCGCAATGTGGTTTCTCAAGTCGAACAGCTGAAGCTTTGATGGCCTGCGGAAAAGAATTTGCCCATGTAAATGTGTTAGCTGACCCGGAAATTTTTGAAAACCTGCCTCGTTATGCCGACTGGCCAACGTTCCCACAAGTTTATATTAAGGGCGAACTGATTGGCGGCTGCGATATTACTTTAGAAATGTTCCAAAAAGGCGACCTGCAAAAGATGGTAACCGAAGCCGTTGGCGATTAGCACTTTTTAGCCTTTTCGAACTTAAAAAGCCCGACCGGATAATTTCTTATCCGGGCCGGGCTTTTTTATTTCCAACAAAAGAAATCTTAAGTAGCCAGCCTAACTCTCACCTTGATCCGGCTTAAAAGCACTGTCCCAGGTATTTACAATTTTACAAAATAGCTCGGCAGTTTTTTCGGTATCGTAAATGGCAGAATGGGCTTCATTATTATTCCACTGAATACCGGCAGCTTTACCGGCCTTTGCGAGGACAGTTTGGCCGTAAGCCAGACCACCTAACGTCGCGGTGTCAAAAGTGCTGAACTGGTGAAAAGGGTTTTTCTTTATTTTGCAGCGTTCGGATGCGGCTTTAATAAAGCCCAAATCAAAAAAGGGATTATGCCCAACTAAAATAGCACGGGTGCATTTTGTGGACTTGATAAGCTGACGAATAGGCTCAAAAATATGTTCAAGTGCTTCTTTTTCCGGCAGCGCCATACGGAACGGGTTATAGGGGTCGATACCGGTAAATTGCAAAGCTTCTTCTTCCATCGCCGAACCAGGAAAAGGCTCAACGTGGCAGGACACCGTTTTGCCCATGCCAACCGAGCCATCTGCTTTCATAAGGATGGGAACCGCAGCCACTTCCAGCAAGGCATGCTTATTGGCATTAAAACCACCGGTTTCAACATCAACCACCACCGGCAAAAATCCACGAAAACGAGTATGGATGGTATTATTTTCTTCGTCTATCATCCGCGACAGGATACTAAAACAGGCCAATAATTGCGATGCCTAATCAAAATTAAACGACTACGCTGACTTACCCTGTGACCCCTGCATCAAACGATATAAGTAAGTACTTACCTCTTAAACCCACCTTTATAAATCTTATTGAGAATGATTTGCATTTAGAGTTAATTTCTATATACTGTATTTATTGCTATTTTTAACCCATTTGAGATTCAACAAAGAGGCAAACACATGTATCACTTTAAGCTATCAGCTATTACAACCCTTCTTGTGCTCACTTATTCATCAGCCATTGCCGCTAACGACAGTGACTGGCGAAAAAACAGCAGCCATGAGCAAAAATTAATTAACTTAGTGAAAGTTATCCCCAGCACCTCCGACCTGATGATTCAAATGGGTGAACGTTACCGTAATTTATACTGGGCAGGTAAGCAGGGAAAATGGCAATTTGCTCAATACCAGCTAGAAGAAATGGGCGGCTTAATTAAAACCCTCAAGATCACCCGCCCCAAACGTGCAGCCAGTATTAAAGAGTCTTTTGGTCATGCATTTGAGCCAGTTGAAGCCGCCATCAAAAATAAAAACTGGGGGCAGTTTAGTCGCAGCTTTGAAACAATGCGTAGCCACTGCATAGCTTGCCATAAAGCAAATAATCATGCCTTTATTGTTCTTAAACCAAAGCCCTCTAAAGGCAATAGCCCGACGCTTGATTAAGAGTACGCTTAATCAACATGCGTTTGTAACCAATACTCCAGCAACGCTAAATGCCAGAGTTTACTGCCCTGTAGTCGGGTGAAATATTCATCCGGCTTTTTTAACAGCTTATCCATATACGCCCGGTTATAAACACCCCGGTTAATACACGCACTGCTGTTTAAAATGTCCTGCATAAATTCAAGAAACTCGCCACGTACATATTTTAATGCCGGCATCGGGAAGTAGCCTTTGGGTCGGTCTATTACGCTATCGGGCACAATGCCGCGCGCAATTTTCTTTAAGATATGCTTGCCGCCAGACTGCAATTTCATTTCTGGTGGCATTTTAGCAGCCAGTTCAACGAGGTGGTGATCTAAAAAAGGTACCCGTGCTTCCAGACCAAACGCCATGGTCATGTTATCGACCCGTTTAACAGGGTCGTCCACCACCAGCGTGTTCACATCCATATGTAAAACCCGGTCGATAAAAGTGTCGGCCTGTGGGCGGGCTAATAAATCCTGAATAATTTTAGAGGTGTAATCTTCACCGCGGTAATCTTCGCTTACCATTTCCAGAAATTCCGTATGGTCACGATCAAAATAATATTTAGCAAAACGCTCAACACCTGGGGTTAAGTTGTCTTGCTGTATTCTTGGAAACCAGAAGTAACCGGCAAACACTTCATCTGCTCCCTGGCCGCTTTGTACTACTTTTACGTGTTTCGATACTTGCTCGGACAACAAATAAAATGCCACTGCGTCCTGCCCCACCATCGGTTCGGACATCGCCTGCACGGCTTCTGGTAAACGTTTTAATACTTCAGCATTTGGGATCTGTATTTTCTGGTGTTGCGTTTGATAACGCTCAACCACCGCATCCGAAAATTCAAACTCACTACCCTTCTCTTCAGGTTGATCTTCAAAACCGATTGAAAACGTACGAATATCTTTTACACCCGCTTCGGCTAACAAACCGACAAGTAAGCTTGAGTCCAGACCACCGGATAACAAAACACCGACGGGCACATCGGCTATATCCAGACGTTTGCGTACCGCGTCGCGTAAACTATCGTGAATGGCAGCCACCCACTCATTCTCCGACATTTCAGTATCCGGGCGCGTCGCATCATATTCCCAATAACGCTGTGTTTTATAATTCGTGTTATTTTTGACTGTTAATGTTGTACCCGGCTCTAACTTTTGAATACCGTTTAGAATAGTATTGGGTGCAGGAATAACGGCGTGCAAAGTAAACTGGTTATGCAAGCCAACCGGATTAATGCTGGTATCGATAGCATTGTCTATTTTATTACTGGCTAACAAGGCCTGTATATTAGAGGCAAAACGTAATTGATTACTGGTAAATGAATAATACAGTGGCTTTATACCCATCCTGTCTCGCGCTAAAAACAAGCTTTGTTTTTTCCAGTCCCAAATCGCAAAGGCAAACATACCGTGTAAATATTTGGGACATTGCTCGCCCCATTTATGGTAAGCCTTTAAAATAACTTCGGTATCGCCGTGCGATTTAAATACATAACCTTCTTTTATAAACTGTGCACGCAGTTCGGGATAATTATAAATGGCACCGTTAAATACTAAAGTGAGTTGCAATGCTTCATCAACCATTGGTTGACTGGAATCTTCCGTTAAATCAATAACGGACAAACGTCGATGTGCAAAGGCAATTTTATCTTTTAACCATAAGCCTTCCGCATCGGGGCCACGCCGTTCGAGTTTAGATAACATGGCTTGTAAAATATTTTGTTGTACAGCTTGTTCGTCAAAACGAACTTCACCACAGATTCCACACATTTTTTGTTCCGTTGTTAATCCTTAAAGAATAAACTGATTAAATATTCAGGATATTGTTTCATAGTAACTGCGTCATTCCCACGGAGGCGGGAATCCAGTCCATTAAATTAAGTTTATATTCAAATCTTCTGGATACCCATCCCCGTCTCCACTGGGGACAGGCTCTTCGCGAGTATGACGAAAAAAGTAAGTTCTATCCATTCAAGGCTATTCAGCAACACCCCAGGCACCTCCACCTGCCGTTTCTATTTTTAAACAGTCACCTTGTTTTACCTGTATACTGATTTTAGCGGGCAGTTCTTTTTTATTTAAACTGTTTTTGCCACGCTGTGCTTCACCACCTTTTTCAACACCCCATGGTGCTGTACTTCGGCGTTCAGTTAGCAAGGTTACACTTGCCTCATGGGTAAATTCATATTCACGAACAATACCATCGCCACCGTTATTTTTCCCGACACCACCCGAGCCTTTTCGAATAGCATATTGTTTTATGCGCAACGGGTAACTTGTTTCCAGTACTTCTACCGGTGTATTCAATGTGTTGGTCATATGTGTTTGCACCGCACTTAAACCTTGTACATGAACACTAGCTCCCATACCACCGCCAATGGTTTCGTAATAGTCCCAGGCAGCTTGTTGGCTATCACCAACAAAACCCATGGCAACATTATTCATGCTGCCATGACTGGCTGCGGCCAGTTGTTCTGGTATCGCCTGTAGCAATGCGCCAATCACAACATCTACAATACGCGTGCTGGTTTCAACATTACCGGCTGCGACTGCTGCCGGTCGACTCGCATTAACTAAACTATGCCTGGGTGCATGCAGTTGTATCGCACGAAAGCTGCCCGCACAGGCAGGAGTATGTTCCGGTAGCAAGCAACGAAAAACATAATAAACCGCTGCCGCTGCCACTGATAGTGGGCAATTGATATTACCGGCCACTTGCGCTGCTGTACCATTAAAGTCCACATCAATCTGCTTGCCTTGCACACTAATACAAACTTTAATTGGAATACTCTGCTGCCCCTGACCATCATCATCCATATAATCAGTAAAGCGGTACTGGCCATCGGGGATTTTTTCATAAACCGGCTTTGCAAGCCGTTCGGCATAATCATTGAGTGCATCGAGCGCCACTGTAAAAGTAGCTGCATCCTCGCTACCATTCAGTGTATCGATCATTTCATGCAAACGCTGGCAACCGGTTCGATTGGCGCTCATTTGTGCAGCAATATCCCCTTGCATGGTTTGAGGTTGACGGGTTGCGCCGACCAGCTTGCCCATCATCTCATCCTGAAGCTGTCCCTGCCGCACAATATAACTGGGTGGGATAATCAGCCCCTCTTCTTCCAGACTCGCTGATATTGGCATCGAACCCGGTGAATCAGAACCAATATCAGCATGGTGTGCCCTGTTTGCCACAAATGCCAGCAGTTTACCGTTATTTATAACCGGGGAAATAAACGTAACATCGGGTAAATGGGTGCCGCCAAGATAGG
>VAPL010888093.1_pt1 | contig 17087 bp, 12 predicted proteins | sample 3395061 | NCBI WGS metagenome assembly VAPL01 (sample SAMN08290444, study PRJNA428436) | hydrothermal vent metagenome | isolation source: Deep-sea hydrothermal vent chimney 2 | place: Pacific Ocean: Juan De Fuca Ridge | depth 2182 m m | reverse complement strand
TTCGTTCAGCTCTCTGCCAGAGGGGCGCATGGGACATCCTTTTCAAATTCCGGGTGTGCCCACATACCTTTGCAAACATGAACGGTGCAACCCCGATTGACGCGGCCCCCGCAATCCCGCTAAATGGCAAACGGTTTTGGATTGGTCAAAAAATGACAAACGGATCGATATTGTTTGATGAAATGAACGCGCGCAGTCGCGAGGTGTTTCGCTGTATCGTCGAAAGTTATCTGGAAACCGGCGATCCGGTTGGTTCGCGCACCCTGACCCGCAGCCTTAGCGAAAAAGTAAGCGCGGCCACCATCCGCAACGTGATGCAGGATCTGGAACACCTGGGCCTGCTGGATTCGCCGCATATTTCGGCGGGGCGTATCCCGACGCAACAGGGGTTGCGCATGTTTGTCGACGGGTTGCTGGAGACTCGGCAGCTGGACAGTGGCGATCAGCAGAAAATAGATGCATCGCTGGGTAATAATGAACGTGATACCGGCGCTATGTTTGACCGGATCGGCTCGGTTCTGTCCGGGCTGACGCAGGGTGCCAGTCTGGTGCTGGCCCCGAAACATGACGCGCCGATCAAGCATATTGAATTTGTCAGCCTTGCCCCGGACCGGGCACTTGTGGTGCTGGTCAAGGCGGATGGCCACGTTGAAAACCGGGTATTCCACCCTTCCCCGGGGCAAACCCCGTCCTCCATGCGAGAGGCGGCGAATTTTCTGAATGCGCTGGCCGAGGGTAAAACCATTGCTGAATTGCAATATGCCATCAAGCAACAGATCAATACCCGCCGTCAGGAACTGAATGCACTGGCCCGTGATCTGGTGGAAAATGGGCTGGCACTTTGGGATGACGAAAGCGAATCCTTTGAGCGTCTGATCGTAAGGGGGCGCGCTAATCTGGTGGAAGCAGAGGGCGAAGCCGGTGATCTGGACCGGATGCGCAGCCTGTTTGATGACCTTGAGCGCAAGCGCGATATTGCCGAATTCCTTGATTTGACCGAAGAAGGCGAAGGTGTACGCATTTTTATCGGTTCTGAGAACAAACTTTTCTCACTTTCGGGTAGCTCTTTGGTCGTGTCTCCCTATATGAACTCTGATCGGAAAATTATCGGCGCGGTCGGGGTCATTGGCCCGACACGCCTGAACTACGGGCGAATTGTGCCCATTGTTGATTATACAGCGCAGCTGGTGGGCAGATTACTGTCGGACCGGGACTAAAGGATAAAAAGATGGCCAAAGCAAAAAACGACACCGTAGAAGATTTTCTGGACGATCCCGACGCCGCTGCCGAGGTTTCACTGGGCGAAGGTTTTGCGGAAGGCTCTGATATTTTTACCGAAGCCGAAGAGGCCGATGAACTGGAAGCCGTGCGCGCAGAACGCGACGATATGCGTGACCGTTTCATGCGGGCTTTGGCGGATGTTGAAAACACCCGTAAACGCGGTGAACGTGACCGGCGTGAAGCTGAACAATATGGCGGATCAAAACTCGCCCGGGATATTCTGCCGGTCTATGACAACCTGAAACGCGCTCTGGAAACCGTGACGGACGAACAAAAAGAAGTCTCTAAAGCGCTGATTGAAGGCGTAGAGCTGACCATGCGCGAAGTTCTGAACGTTTTCAAACAGCACGGTATTGAACAGGTTTCACCGCAAATTGGCGACCGTTTTGATCCACAAAACCATCAGGCAATGTTTGAAGCAGCACTGCCGGATACCAAAGCGGGCGATATCATTCAGGTGATGACCGAGGGTTTTCTGCTGCATGACCGGTTGCTGCGCCCGGCGCAGGTTGGTGTCAGTTCGACCGCGGCTTCAAAAGCTTCTTAAGCTCATAAATCAGATTTAACGCCGCCTTTGGCGTTAGCTCATCCGGCAAAACCCCGGCCAGCTTTTCTTCAACCGCAGAGGTGCCGGGTTTTTGCACCATTGGGCTGGGGGTGGCGGAAAACAACGGCAGATCATCCACCAGCGACTTTTTCGCATTGCCGCCTTCACGTTCGCCTTTTTCCAGCGCATCCAGAACCACGCGGGCACGCTCAACTACCACATTCGGCAGCCCGGCCAGTTTGGCGACCTGCACGCCATATGACCGGTCGGCCGCACCGCGCCGCACTTCATGCAGGAAAATAACCTCGCCTTCCCATTCCTTGACGGTCACGGTGGCGTTTTCCACACCCGCCAGCCTATCGGCCAGTGATGTCATTTCGTGGTAATGGGTGGCAAACAGCGCCCGGCACCGGTTGGCATCATGCAGGTGCTCAAGCGTGGCCCAGGCAATCGACAACCCGTCATAGGTGGCGGTGCCCCGGCCAATTTCATCCAAAATCACCAGCGCGCGGTCATCGGCCTGATTAAGGATCGCGGCGGTTTCCACCATTTCCACCATGAAAGTGGACCGCCCGCGGGCCAGATCATCCGCCGCGCCAACACGGGAAAACAGCTGTGAAACCAGCCCGATGCGCGCTGATGATGCAGGCACATAGCTGCCCATCTGCGCCAACAGGGCAATCAGGGCGTTCTGGCGCAGGAACGTCGATTTACCGGCCATGTTCGGGCCGGTCAGCAGCCAGATATCGGCACCCTCTGATCCATCCGCCAGATCACAGGAATTGGCAATAAAAGGCGCGCCGCTTTGTGTGGCAAGTGCTGCCTCAACCACCGGGTGGCGGCCGTTTTCAATCAGGAACGCGCGGCTGCCATCCACCACCGGGCGGCACCAGTCATTGGTGGCGCTCAGCTCTGATAACGCGGCGGCCAAATCGACCTCGGCCAGTGCATTGGCGGTGGAGTTTATTTGGCTGCCAACGGCAAGAATTTCATCAATAACCCCGGAATAGAGCCGCTTTTCGATCTCAAGCGCCCGGGTCCCGGCATTCAGAATTTTGGTTTCCATCTCTGATAACTCAACCGTGGTAAACCGCACCGCGTTGGCCGTTGTTTGCCGGTGGATAAAGCTTTCAGACAGGGGCGGTGACAGCATCGCCCTTGCATGTGTTGCCGTTACCTCGATGAAATACCCCAGCACATTGTTATGCTTGATTTTCAGCGTTGAAATTCCGGTCTTTTTGGCATAATCTGCCTGCAGGCCAGCGATAACGCTGCGCCCCTCATCGCGCAGGGTCCGGGCTTCATCCAGATCGGTGTTATACCCGGGCGCAATGAACCCGCCATCGCGTGTTAACAGCGGTGGGTCAGCGACAAAGGCGGCCTGCAGCAGGGCAATGGTTTCCCCATGGCCAATCAGATCGGTCGCCGCCTTTGCAATAATCTCGGGGGCAGTATGATCCGCCAGCAATCCGGCAATACCGTGGGCCTGTTGCAGCCCGGCGCGGATCGCCCCGACATCACGCGGACCACCCCGTTCCAGCCCCAGCCGCGACAGTGCGCGGTCCATATCCGGGGTCTTTCGCAGATCTTCGCGGATTTCATCGCGCAGGCGCGGGGTGTCAGACATAAATGTCAGACCATCCAGCCGGGCCTGAATTGCCGCCAGATCACGGGATGGGCTGGACAGGCGGCGTTCCAGCAGGCGCCCGCCCCCTGCGGTCAATGTCCGGTCAATCACCGACAGCAATGTCGCGTCGCGCCCGCCTGACAGGTTGCGCGTCAGTTCCAGATTGCGCCGGGTGGCGGCATCAATCTGCATCACCCCGTTTTGGCGTTCCTGAACCGGCGGGCGCAACAGCGGCAGCTTGCCTTTCTGGGTGATGTCCAGATAGTCAACAATGGCGCCCATCGCTGCAATTTCCGCGCGATTGAACTGCCCAAACGCGTCCAGTGACGCCACATTGAACAGGTTGTTCAGCCGCTTTTTGGCAGCGGTGCTGTCAAAACTGGCCCGCGCAATCGGGGTCAGGGCGCCCCCTGTATCAGTCACTAATGCTGCCAATTCGTCTGATATACCGTCGGCGACAACAACTTCACTGGGGGCCAGCCGCGCCAGTTCAGGTGCCAGACGCAGAACCGGGCAGGGGGCGACACGAAATTCACCGGTGGAAATATCTACCCAAGCCAGTGCCGCCTGATCACGCACCTCGGCAAAGGCGGCTAAAAAGTTGTTGCGCCGCGCCTCAAGCAACGTGTCTTCGGTCAGTGTGCCGGGCGTCACCAGCCGCACAACTGCCCGCTTTACCACCGACTTTGAGCCGCGCTTTTTCGCCTCTGCCGGGTTTTCCATTTGTTCGCACACGGCCACGCGAAAACCCTTGCGGATCAGCGTCAGCAGGTAGCCTTCGGCGGAATGTACCGGAACACCGCACATCGGGATGTCATCGCCCAGATGCTTGCCGCGTTTGGTCAGGGCAATATCCAGGGCTGCAGCCGCCGCAACCGCGTCTGCAAAAAACATCTCATAAAAATCGCCCATGCGATAAAACAAAATCGCATCCGGGTACTCTTCCTTGATCTCAAGGAACTGCACCATCATCGGCGTTACGGCGGCGTTCGTGACGTTCAAGACATCCCCCAGATGTTTGTCAGCCCCACCATACAAACAGGCCGATGCCGGGAAAAGCGACAAATTCACTGAATTTGTTGAGCATGGCGCGCGTCACGGCTATGGGTGGTAGGTCAGGATAACAGGACCAACGCCAATGCCGAGAATAAAACACACCCGCGAAGAAGCGCTTGCCTTTCATATGGAGCCGCGCCCCGGTAAATTTGACGTCACCCCGTCAGTGCCCATGGCCACCCAGCGTGACCTGTCGCTGGCCTATAGCCCGGGGGTTGCCGTGCCCTGCCTTGAAATCGCAGAGAAACCGGAAACCGCCTATGATTATACCAATAAGGGTAATCTGGTGGCGGTGATCAGCAATGGCACTGCGGTGTTGGGCCTTGGCAACCTTGGAGCGCTGGCTTCCAAGCCGGTGATGGAGGGCAAGGCGGTGCTGTTCAAGCGCTTTGCCGACGTGAATTCAATCGATATTGAGCTGGACACAGAGGACCCGGAAGCGATCATCAGCGCGGTGAAACTGATGGGCCCCAGCTTTGGCGGCATCAATCTGGAGGACATCAAAGCCCCGGAATGTTTCATCATTGAACAGCAGCTAAAGGAACAGATGGATATCCCGGTGTTCCATGATGACCAACATGGCACCGCGGTGATCTGTGCCGCCGGGTTGATCAATGCGCTACACATATCGGGCAAGAAAATCCAGGACTGCCGCATCGTAGTGAACGGTGCCGGGGCGGCGGGTGTTGCCTGTCTTGAGCTGATCAAAACCATGGGTGCGACACATGATAACTGCCTGATGTGCGACACCAAAGGCGTGATCTATCAGGGCCGCAAAGAAGGCATGAACCAATGGAAATCTGCCCATGCCGCCAATACCAAGGCGCGCACATTGGCAGAGGCAATGGACGGCGCGGATGTGTTTCTGGGCGTGTCCGCCAAGGGTGCGGTGACCCAGGCGATGGTGAAATCCATGGCGGCCAACCCGGTGATCTTCGCCATGGCTAACCCCGACCCCGAAATCACCCCGGAAGATGCCCATGAGGTGCGCGATGACGCCATCGTTGCCACCGGGCGCTCGGATTACCCCAATCAGGTGAACAACGTTCTGGGCTTTCCCTATCTGTTTCGCGGTGCGCTGGATATCCACGCCCGCGCCATCAATGATGAAATGAAGATCGCCTGCGCCAATGCGCTGGCCGAACTGGCGCGCGAACCGGTGCCGGATGAGGTGGTGATGGCCTATGGGCGCAAACTGACATTTGGGCGCGATTATATCATCCCGACGCCGTTTGATCCGCGCCTGATCCACCGCATCCCACCCGCCGTTGCGCTGGCTGGCATGGATACCGGGGTGGCGCGGCGCCCGATCATTGATATGGATGGCTACCGGCTAAGTCTGCAGGCATTGATGGATCCGACGGCGTCAATTTTGCAGGGTCTGAACACGCGGGCACGCGCGGCCCAAACCCGTACAATATTTGCCGAAGGCGATGATGTGCGGGTATTGAAGGCGGCCATTGCCTATCAGCGCAGCGGCTTTGGTCAGGCAATCGTTGTCGGACGGGAAGCTGACATCAAGGACAAGTTAAAAACCGAAGGGCTGGCGGATGCGCTGGAAGAACTAGAAATAGTGAACGCGGCCAATACCGAACATCTGGATACCTACAAAGAATTTCTGTACCAGCGCCTGCAGCGGCAGGGGTTTGACGATTCTGATGTGCATCGGCTTGCCGCCCGTGACCGGCATGTGTTTTCAGCCCTGATGCTGGCCCATGGCCACGGCGATGCTCTGGTCACCGGTGCCACCCGGAAATCGGCCCATGTGCTGGACCTGATCAACAAGGTGTTTGATGCCAAGGCAGAAGACGGCGCGGTTGGTGTTACGGCTGTAATCCACAAGGGCCGGATCATTTTTATTGCCGACACGCTGGTCCATGAATGGCCGGATGAGGAAGATCTGGCAGATATCGCTGAACGCGCCGCCGGTGTGGCGCGGGGCATGGGCATTGAGCCCCGTGTGGCGTTCCTTAGCTTTTCTACTTTTGGCTATCCGGTCAGTGAGCGGGCAACCAAAATGCTGCTGGCCCCCGGTGTGTTGGATCAGCGCGGCGTTGATTTTGAATATGACGGGGAAATGACGGTCGATGTGGCGCTTAACCCCGACGCCATGGCGCAATATCCGTTTTGTCGTTTGACAGGCCCGGCCAATGTTCTGGTGGTCCCGGCGCGCCATTCCGCGTCAATTTCGGTAAAACTGATGCAGGAAATGGCCGGGGCGACGGTGATTGGCCCGATCCTGACCGGGATCAATAAGCCGATCCAGATTTGCTCCACCGGCTCCACAGTCAATGACATTTTGAATATGGCGGTAATCGCGGGCTGCAAACTTGGCCAGACGGCCTGAAACGGGGGCTGATATGACGATTTACAATCTTGGGTCGATCAATGCTGATCTGTTTTATCAGGTGGATCACCTGGCATTGCCCGGTGAGACCCTGACAGCCAGGGACCACAGCCGTGGTCTGGGCGGCAAAGGGGCCAACCAATCTGTTGCTGCCGCGCGGGCTGGATCGCGGGTTGTCCATGTCGGCGCGGTCGGCAGCGACGGGGTATGGGCCACAGATTTACTGCAGGGGTTTGGGGTAAATATCAGCGGAATATCAGTTTCAGAGCACCCCACCGGCCATGCAATCATTGCCGTGGACCGAGGGGGCGAAAACAACATCATCCTGTGGCCCGGCGCGAACAGACAGCAGGACGATGCCAGTATCGCGCGCAAACTTTCGGCCATCAACTCGGCGGATACTTTGCTGTTGCAAAATGAAACCAACGCCCAGGGGCTGGCTGCAAAAATTGCCCATGACAAAGGCGCAAGGGTGATCTATTCGGCCGCTCCTTTTTCTGTGGAAACGGTACGCGCGATCCTGCCTCTGATCAGCATTCTGATCGTGAATGAAGTGGAGGCATCCCAGCTTTCATCAGCACTAGACACTGATATCCATGATATTGCCGTTCCGGCGATTCTTAAAACCAAAGGCGCTGACGGCGCGGTTTTTTATGATCTCAAAGCCGGGTCTGAAACGTCCCTAGCATCGCCTAAAGTCGATGCGGTGGATACAACCGGGGCCGGGGATACGTTTGCCGGGTATTTCGCGGCCGGTCTGGATCAGGGTCAGGATATCATACAGGCGATGAAGTTTGCCGCCGCCGCCGCTGCCCTGAAAGTCACCCGCCGCGGAACTGCTCAGGCAATTCCAACGGCGGAGGAAGTAACTATATTTTTGGACAAACAGCCGATCAGTTAACAAACGGTGCGGCATTGCCCCAAAGCGATCTGACCCGGTCATCGCGCCCGCAGGCACTGCGGTAAAACTTATAGGCCTTTGCCTTGGATTTTGGTCCCCGACGGGTGACGATGATCTTGCTGCCTTTGTAATAGTTCTGGTGATACGCCTCGGCTTTATAAAACCGGGCGCCGGGCAGCAGTTTGGTCACAATATTCTGCCCCAGATCAGCGCGGGCCTGTGCGACAGCAGCCGTAGCCAGTGCCTGTTCTTCCGGGTTGCTGGTAAAAACGGCCGTGCGATATGAATTGCCACGGTCACAGAACTGCCCCCCCGCATCTGTCGGGTCAATTGAGCGGAAAAACATGAACAATATCTGTTCATAGGTGATTTTATCCGGGTCATAGCGGATCTGAACCGCTTCATAATGGCCGGTGCCGCCCTTGGTGACCTTTTTATAGGTCGGATTTGGCGTCGTGCCGCCGGTAAAGCCGCTGACTACGCTTCTGACACCGGGCACGGATTCAAAATCTGCCTCGATACACCAGAAACACCCGCCTGCCAGAACCGCTGTTTCCAGCTTGGCGGCATGGGCCAGTTGCGTTTGGGCAAATGTTCCCAATATTATTGTGATGGCAAGAACAATACTTTTCATCTGCAATCTCCTTTGTCCGCAACATGGCTGTGGTCAAATAAAACGCAACAAAAAATGCACAACCTCACGCATGGTTGAGCACAGTTTACATTTCGGGCTCAGATTGACACAAATCATCGAAAGGGGATCAAGATGAATAAAAGCGTCACCACACATCAGGCCGAAGACGATGCGCGTAACGAACAGATCCAGATATATGTGAATGGCCGTCTCGTGCCCAGGGATCAGGCCGTTATCAGTGTCTATGACAGCGGTTTTATGCTGGGGGACGGGGTATGGGAAGGGCTGCGCCTGTATAATGGCAGGTGGGCGTTTGTGGATGAACACCTTGATCGTTTACTGGAAGCTGCCAAAGCGATTGACCTGACAGTCGGCATGTCCCGGGCTGAAATTTTTAATGCGCTGGAAGATACCCGGCGGGCCAACGGTATGGAAACTGACGCCCATGCGCGTCTGATGGTCACCCGCGGCGTCAAAAGCCGCCCGTTCCAACACCCGTCGCTTAGCCGTCTTGGCCCAACCATTGTGATTATCGTCGAACATTCCCGCCCGTCACTACCGCGACCGATCCGGCTGGCCACAGTGCCCCATATGCGCGGATTGCCAATGACCCAGGACCCAAAACTAAACAGTCATTCCAAACTGAACTGCATCCTTGCCTGCATCGCCGCCGAAAAGGCCGGCGCGGATGAGGCGCTGATGCTGGACATCAATGGCTTTGTGAGCACCACCAATGCCTGCAACTTTTTCATCGTGCGAAAAGGCGCGGTCTGGACCAGCACCGGGGATTACTGCATGAATGGCATCACCCGGCAAAAAGTGATCGACCTATGCCACGCCAATGACATTGCAATATTTGAACGCAATTTTTCGCTGGTCGACACCTACGGAGCAGACGAAGCGTTTCTAACCGGCACTTTTGGGGCGCAAACCCCGGTAAGCGAAATTGATGGGCGCCAGATTGGCGACGCTAAAATGGGCCCGGTGACGGCGCGCTTGCGCGGGCTGTACAAAGACATGATTGAACAGGAAGCGGGCTGATGCGAATAGCGATGTGGTCCGGGCCGCGAAATCTTTCAACGGCGATGATGTACGCCTTTGCGGCGCGGGGTGATTGCGCGGTGGTGGATGAGCCGTTCTATGGTGCTTACCTGGCGAAAACAGGGTTGGACCATCCGATGCGGGCTGAAATTCTGACGTCACAGGGCAGTGACGCTGATCAGATCATAGCGCAGATAACAGGCCCTATTCCAGGGGAAGGCCCGCATTTTTATCAAAAACATATGGCCCACCATATGCTGCCCGGTATTGAGCGAAGCTGGATGTCGGGCTTCAAAAACGTCTTTCTGATTCGTCACCCCGCGCGGGTCATTGCCAGCTATGCCGCCAAACGCGAAGCACCAACGCTTGAGGATATCGGGTTTCGCCAGCAGGCAGAACTATTTGAACAAGTACAGGATATGGGCGGCGATCCGATCGTGATCGACAGCGCTGACATCCGCGCTGATCCGCCCGCTATGTTGGAAAAACTTTGCAACACGTTAGGCTTGGAGTGGCGGCCAACAATGCTGAACTGGCCGGCTGGTGGACATGTAAATGACGGTGTCTGGGCCTCCCACTGGTATGGGGCAGTGCATCGTTCCATCGGGTTTGCGGGGGGCGAAGGCGCGTTGCCTGAGCTGGCCGGTCCCTACAAGGTTTTGGCGAAAACTGCCCTGCCGTTTTACCAATCGCTGCATGAAAACCGGCTAATCTGAGGTTACTTCAGTCGGCGATCCCGCATTGCCAGCAGCTTCAGGCGCAATGCGTTCAGCTGAATAAATCCGGCGGCGTCTTTCTGGTCATAGGCACCGGCATCATCTTCAAATGTCACGTGTTCTTCAGAATACAGCGAATGATCCGACCAGCGGCCAACCGTGCGCGCCAGTCCTTTATACAGCTTCAAACGAACGGTGCCGGTCACATGTTCCTGTGATTTGTCGATCAGCGCCTGCAACATTTCACGTTCGGGCGAATACCAGAACCCGTTATAGATCAGCTCGGCGTATTTTGGCATGATCTCATCTTTCAGATGCGCCGCGCCGCGGTCCAGCGTGATGCTTTCGATGCCGCGATGGGCCTCAAGCAACAGGGTGCCGCCGGGGGTTTCATAAATCCCACGGGATTTCATGCCAACAAAGCGCCCCTCAACCAGATCAAGGCGGCCAATGCCATGGGCACCGCCCAGCTCATTCAGCCGCGTCAGAATGGTGGCCGGGCTTAGCGCCTGGTCATTGATTGACACCGCATCACCGCGCTCAAAACCAATCTCAACATATTCCGGTGTGTCGGGCGCATCCTCTGGGTGAACAGTGCGCTGGTAAACGTAATCCGGCGCTTCCTTGGCGGGGTCTTCCAGAACCTTGCCCTCGCTTGAGGTATGCAACAGGTTGGCATCCACTGAAAACGGCGCTTCGCCGCGTTTGTCTTTGGCGATCGGTATCTGATGCGCTTCGGCAAATTCCAGCAGACGTGTCCGGCTGGACAGATCCCATACCCTCCACGGCGCGATCACCTTGATATCCGGGTTCAGCGCATAGGCCGCCAGCTCAAACCGTACCTGATCATTGCCCTTACCAGTCGCGCCATGGGCCACCGCATCGGCGCCCGTCGCCTCGGCAATTTCAACCAGACGTTTTGAAATCAGCGGCCGTGCAATGGATGTGCCCAGCAGGTACAGCCCTTCATATAGCGCATTGGCCCGGAACATCGGGAATACGAAGTCGCGCACGAATTCCTCGCGCACATCCTCAATGTGGATATTCTCTGGTTTCACGCCCAACAGCTCTGCCTTGGCGCGGGCTGGTTCCAGCTCTTCGCCCTGACCCAGATCGGCGGTAAAGGTGACAACCTCACAGCCATATTCGATCTCAAGCCATTTCAGAATGATCGAGGTGTCCAGACCCCCGGAATAGGCAAGGACGACTTTTTTGGGCGATGTCATAAGGGGGTTCCCGTGCAGCGTTTTCGCGCCGGGTCTATTGGGTTTTCAAATCGTGGGCAAGGGCTGCTGGCTTGCCCAACCCACCAGGCTGACATTTCGTGTGACCATGACATTGGCAATACGGTCGTCATATTGGGAAGCGGCAGCAATTTGGGGCTGGACGAGATAATTTTGCCCTTTGTTCAACCCGGTTCATCAAAACTGAGCGGTCGGTAAATCCCATAGTTTCATGCTTTCAAAACACAAATTCGAAATGGTCGTAATTCTGTTCATGCCAAAACGTTGTCATCAAATGGTATTTGCAGGGGCGTTTGCCCTCTTTGCTTCATGGAAGGCCAAAGCTTTGTATCGCAAGATCACAACCGCAAGTGCTGATCTTCCTGACACAGCATCTTTGTTCAGATTTGTGTTTTAAAATTGATCTTCTGGCCAGGCGCAGCAATAACGCGCGCCCGGCCTGTTTTCTATCGGGCCGCCGCTGCGTTTTTCACCGTGCTAGGTAACCACGTCGCCAATTCAGGAAATGCGATCATGATGAATACCATGCCAACCATGATAGCAAACAAAGGTAAGGCCGTTTTAGCGATATACCCCATCGAGTGTTTGGTAATGCCCTGCATAACAAACAGGTTAAACCCAATGGGCGGCGTAATCTGCGCCATTTCAACCACCACAACGATGAAGATGCCAAACCAGATCAGGTCAATCCCGGCCTGGCTCACCATTGGTTCCACAATCGCCATTGTCAGAACCACCGATGAAATTCCATCCAGAAACATCCCGAGGATGATGTAAAATACCATCAGCGCCATCAGCAGTGAAAACTTGGATAGACCGAGCCCGCCAATATATTCTGCCAAAGCTCGCGGCAACCCGGTAAAGCCCATGGCAAGTGTCAGTGCCGTTGCCCCCATCAGGATCAGCGCGATCATGGCCGATGTCCGGGTGGCTCCCAAAAGACTGGCCACAAAGGCTTCCCACGTTAGCGAACGTTGCAAGGCCGCCAAAAGCAACGACCCAACAACACCTATGGCCGCTGCTTCGGTCGCCGTTGCCCAGCCGCCGTACATTGACCCGATGACTACCAGGATCAGAATGATGATCGGGATCAGGAACCGTGACTCTGCAATCTTTTCCCTGAATGTCATTTCATCGGCGATCTTGGGCACTTCGTCCCTTTTGACAATCGACCAGCCGGCCACATAGGCCATGAAAAGCGAAGCCAGCAAAATCCCCGGCAGAATTCCGGCCATGAACAGTTTGGTAATCGATTGCTCCACCGTCACGCCATAAACAATCAAGGTCAGTGATGGCGGGATCATCAAACCCAACGTGGCCGCGCCAGTTAGTGTGCCGATGATCATGTATTCCGGGTAACCGCGACTGCGCAGTTCCGGGATCGACATTTTACCAACCGTGGTCAGTGTGGCCGCAGAAGAACCGGAAACAGCCGCAAATATTGTGCAGCCAACGATGTTGATATGCACCAACCCGCCCGGCAACTTGGCCATCCACGGCGCCAGCCCACGGAACATGTCAGAGGATAATCGACTTCGAAACAGTATTTCACCCATCCAGATGAACAGCGGCAGCGCCGTCAATGTCCAACTGGAACTTGAGGTCCAGATGCGGGTCAGCATGGCGTCCCCTGCAGGGCGTGTGGTGAACATTTCCAGACCCAGATAGGCCACGCCAAACAGCGCCAGCCCGACCCAGACCCCGGTGCCCAGCAGGAAGAACAGGGCGCCCATAAAGATCGTAACAAGAAGGAAATCATCCATGATGTCTACTCCACATTCGCATCAAGTGCTTCTTCGTCAATCCGGTGATTGCCGGTGAGGAATAGCGCAACAAGATGGTCAATAAAAGCGATGGCAAATATCACGGTGCCAATGCACATGAATGTCTGCGGTATCCAGATCGGCCAGGCGTCCTGACCCTGGCTGATATCGTTGAAACGATAGGATTCTCGGGTGGATTTGATTGCGTAATAGGCAAAGAAAATTGCCAGATAGCTGCCAACCGCAAAGCACCAGATCTCGCCGTATTTTCGAAAACGACCCAATACATTCAACAGCAGGCTCACGCGGATATGGTTGCCGCGGTTTAACGCGTAGGGCAACGCCAGAAAAGATGATGCGGCCATTGCGTAACCCGTAAAATCGGGGGCGCCAGTCAGTACCGAACCAGTCCAACGGGCCACCATCTGTGACATAATCAGTAGCAATATCAGTATCAAAAACAACGATGCCGCTATCCCGGATGCCAAATAAAGCCGATCCAGTGATGGGCGCAAAATTTTGGCTACAGCCTGCATGGTCCCCTCCCGTTTGTATGGTTGCGCCCCCGGCGCAAAACGCCGGGGGCCATTTTGTAATTTGGTCTAGTTTGCGTTATAGGCGTCGATGATGGCCTGACCGGCGTCACCGGTTGCTTCCAGCCATTCAGCGGTCATGATATCGCCAAAGGCTTTCAATTCAGCCTGTAACTGATCACCTGCCGGACCCACGGTCATGCCGTTTGCAGCCAACTGGCTAAGCGTAAATCCGGTATACTCGATCGAGCGCCAGTCACCGGCATATTCCGCTACTATAGAACAACCATTCATGACGTTTTGTGTGGATTCATCCAGCCCATTCCAGGCGTCCAGATTTACCAGCATATAGTTGCGGGGCAACCAGGCCTGCACATCGTAGAAGTGGGTCAGGCTTTCCCAGACCTTGCGGTCATAGCCCGTTGAACCAGACGAGATCATGGATTCTGCAACACCGGTCGCAAATGCCTGACTGATTTCAGCGGCTTCAATCTGTACGGGCAACATACCGGCCAGCTCAGCCAACCGCGCTGTGGCACTGTTATATGACCGGAACTTGATGCCCGCCATGTCAGCAACCGAATTTACTTCTTTTTTGAAATACAGCCCCTGCGAAGGCCACGGCACCGAATACAGCAGATGCAGGTTCTGCGCATTCAGCACTTCGGTCAATGGCCCTTTCGCGGCCCCCCACAGCTTTTCAGAATCTTCAAACGATGTCGCCAGGAATGGAATTGAATCAAACCCAAATAAGGCGTTTTCGTTCTGGTGGCCGGAAAGCAAACGCTCACCGATATTTACCTGACCAGTTTGCACCGCACGCTTGATTTCACCACCGGCGAAAAGTGAACCGCCTGGATGTGTTTGAAGTGTCAGATCACCACCTGTACCCGCGGTCACGCAGGCCGCAAATTCTGCACCAACAGCCGAATGGAAGTTGGTCGCGGAATAGGCCATTGGCAGATCCCAGGTTTGGGCCTGCGCTATCGCTCCGGTGGTACTCATCATAAGTCCCGCCGCCACTGAAAGTGTAGCCGCCACTTTTGTAATCATTTTCGTCATTTTCTTCCTCCCTAAAGGATTTGCTCAGTTTTTGTTAAATCTCCCCGGATCATACGCAGACAGGTCCATGTTCGTTCCCCCTTGCGTGATTAAATCCGAGATCAGTCGGCCCGTTTTTGGACCACCAGTCAAGCCAATATGGTGATGGCCAAAACCGGCATAGACTCCGGTGCCTGTAATCTCCCCGATCAGGGGCAGGCTATCGGATGGGGCCGGACGGTGGCCCAGCCATTCCTCGGCTTCAGAAAACTGAAGCTTTGGGAAATTCAATAAAACTTGTTTGTGCAGCAGTTTCAACGGTGCCTTGGATGGTCCGGCATCCAACCCGCCAAATTCCACAACGCCTGCGCATCGCAGCCCGTCCTCCATCGGTGTCGCCACAAATTTACCGGATGCAATCATATAGGCCGACCGCAGCTCGATGGATGGGTTTTTGAACACAATATGATAGCCGCGTTCACTTTCCAGCGGCACATTCAAACCCAGTTTTTTCGCTAGCGGTTTAGACCAGACCCCGGTCGCCAGCACCGCGTTTTCGCAAGTGATGTTGCCCTGATCAGTCACCACGGCTGAAACTTTACCACCAGTCAGTTCCAGGTCGGTAACCTCAGCGCGCCGGACCTCACCACCTTCTGACACCAGCACAGCGGCCAGTGCCTGCACATAGCGCCCGGGCGATCGGACATATCCGTGATCTTTCATCACCGCCAGCAAACCAACACTTTTAGCCAGGTGCGGCTCGTAATCCTGCACGGCATCGCCTTCAATCAGCTCGGGTGTAAACCCGGCCTCGCGCCGCAGTCCCAGTGTGAAGGCATCCGCCTCAAACGCCGCTCGGTCCTGATAGGCAAAACAATAATCACTATCGGTGATCCAATTTTCAGCCGACGTGCCCTGAACCAGCGATTTATGTTGCTCAACACTGTCTGCAACAATCGGTACCAGACCTTTGGATATCCGCCGCGTGTCTTTTTCGTTCGCATGGGAAAGATACTTTAACAGCCACGGGGCCAGTTTTGGCAGATACGACCAGCGCAAAAACAGCGGAAAATTTGCGTCCATCAGCATTTTGGGGGCTTTGGCGATCATGCCCGGCGCGGTGATCGGGCACACACCACAGGCCGCCAATATCCCGCCATTGCCGTAAGACGTGCCCATTCCGGGTTCGCCCTTATCTACGACAATCACGTCTTTTCCAGCGCGCCGCAGCCAGATCGCGGTGGACAGCCCGACGATGCCGGCTCCGATCACAACCACAGTATTTTCTGGCTTTGCGTTCAATTGATTATCCCATCCACCGACGCACAGGCGCATTGGATTCTTCCAGTGCCTGCGAAACCACATCAATCAATGTTGGTCCGTCATAGTCAACGGCTTCTTTCAGAACTCGCTCCAGATCCTCCGGGTTTTCAACCCGCCAGCTCTTGACGCCATAGGCTGCAGCGATGGCCGCATGATCTGTCCGGTTGAAATCAACATTGTAATACCGCTTGTCCTTGTCGGCGAACTGGCTGGCCTTGATCCATCCAAAACTGGAATTGGAAAACACGATGTACGTTATCGGTGCGCGGCATCGCACAACGGTTTCCAGTTCACCGCAGGTAAACCCAAATGAACCATCCCCCATCATCGCCACAACTTTTGATGTTGGGCGCCCGAACCATGCCCCCAAAGCAGCCGACAGCGAATAACCCAGCGCGCCGTGGGCTCGGTTGGTTATATAATAGCGCCCTGCAAGTGGCTGTTGGTAATAGGCATTGAAATACGGGCAACTGGTGCCGGGGTCGGACAGGATCGTGGCATCCTCGGGCAACACTTTCATCATCGCCGAAATCACCCGTTCAGGGCGTATTGGCGTTTCCGTACTCGCTGCGAATCCCTCGAAAATCTCAAATTTTCGCTTTTTGATATCGGCGATTGCCGCCGCGCCGCCGAAAGTATCCGCTCCTTGGTCTCGCCCGTCCAATACCGCGTTGGCCTCGGCCAGCGACAGGCGCAGATCACCAACCACCCCAACTTCGGTCGGATAAATCGCCCCGATCACCATTGGGTCACTGTCAAAATGTACCACCCGGATACCGGGTTTCGGCGCCTCCCAGCGCGACGTGGTGGTTGATCCGGCGCGAAACCCCATGAAGATCACCAGATCGGCGCCTTCCATCATCTCCCAGGTTTCATCGGTACCGCCGTTTGACCCGACAACCCCCAAACATTGCGGATTGGTCTCTGCCAGTGATCCCTGCCCTGAAATTGACGTCGCCACCGGAATATCCAGCCGGGTTGCCAACCGGTCCAACTCGTCCATCGCGCCCGCAATAACAACGCCGCCACCGCA
>VAPL010260971.1_pt1 | contig 17091 bp, 14 predicted proteins | sample 3395061 | NCBI WGS metagenome assembly VAPL01 (sample SAMN08290444, study PRJNA428436) | hydrothermal vent metagenome | isolation source: Deep-sea hydrothermal vent chimney 2 | place: Pacific Ocean: Juan De Fuca Ridge | depth 2182 m m | reverse complement strand
TATTCAAATAATCAGAAATTTAGTCCCTCTGAAGAAGCTTAAATCAACTCATACATACTACTTTTAAATAAAAATGAGTTTGTGCGCAAACTCACGTTAGCATTCATTAAAAAAGACGGAATAGACTAAATGAACGAGTACATACTAAAAGAAATATTTGACAATCATTATGAAGCTCCAATTGAAGTATGGAAGGAATTTGTTGATTTATGTGAGGAAGTTAAGTATAAAAAAAATCAAACAATAAAGGAAGAATATAGTACTGCTAAATATGGCTATTTTTTATTAAAAGGTTCTGTTGGTTTATTTGTATGGAAAGAGAATAACAATATTTGTACTGATTTGTTTTTGGAGAACAATTTTTTTGCGGACGATATTTCTTTATTAACGGGAAAACCTTCTCCAATTGAGATAGTATCTCTAGAAAATTCAACATTACTTCGCATTAGCAAATCAAATATTGAAAAGCTGAAAAATACACCAATGGGTAGTATGCTTTTCCTTGCTGGAGAACAGAAATCTAATGTGGAAAAACAAGATCAACAGATTGAACTAATGACAAAATCGGCAGAAGAAAGATATTTAAACTTAATGAAAAACCGACCTGATATTTTACAAAGAATACATCAAAAGCACATTGCGTCCTATTTAGGAATAACGACACAAAGTCTTAGTAGAATTAGAAAAAACATCTGCTAGAATGATTTGTTACCTTATGGTAATTTTTTTGAGAGTATATAATTGTTGTTTTGCATAATTATTTACATTAAAAAATGTTGTTATGATTAAAACAATAATCGCCATTTGTTTGGCAAGTATATCAATCTTTGCCTTTTCTCAAAAAGAACAGAGTATGACCGAAAAAAAGACATCCTTCCAAACAGTTTTAGACAACTCTGTTGATGGTAAAAAAATATTCGGGACATCCTTTACAATAAAAAAAGATACTTTAACTTGGTCAGGGGCTTCTGGGGATATTGGCATTGACCAACAGTATTTTATTGCTAGTACAACAAAGCTTTTCACAACAGCAATAATTTTAAATTTGAAATCCAACGGTCAACTTAGCCTTGATGATAAAATTGCAAAGTATTTAGACGATTCTATCGTAAATGGACTTCATATTTACAAAGGCATTGATTATTCAACTAATTTGACAATTTGTCACTTACTTTCCCATACTTCGGGACTTCCAGACTACTTTCAAGACAAAAGTACAAATGGAAAAAGTCTGGAAGATGAGCTTGTTAATGGAAATGACCATACATGGACATTTGAACAAGCAATAGACAAAACCAAATCAATGAAACCATTATTCATCCCAGGAACGAAAAATAAAGCTCATTATTCTGATGCAAATTTTCAATTATTGGGGAAAATAATTGAGAATATTACAGGTAAATCGTATTCTGAAAATTGTGAAACATTAATTATTAAACCACTTCAATTAAAAAACACTTACTTATATAAAGACTCGACAGATAAAAAACCAAAAACAATGTACTACAAAACTAAGCTTTTAGATATTCCAAAAGCAATGTATTCGTTTGGAGCAGATGGTGCTATAGTCTCAACATCATCAGAAATGTTGCTATTTATAGAAGCTTTTTTTACTGGAAAATTCTTTCCAAATAGCTACATAGAGGAATTACAAAAGTGGAACAAATTATTTTTCCCTATGCAATCAGGAGTTGGTATTCACAAGTTTAAATTACCTTGGATATTCAACCTAACTGGTGCTATCCCCGTTTTTATAGGTCACTCTGGACTTTCAGGAGCATTAGCATTTTACAGTCCAAAGGAAAGCTTATTTATAGTTGGGACAGTAAATCAAGTTGCACATCCTGATTTATCGTTCAAAACAATGATAAAATTAACTCAGAAAGTACTAAAAAAATGAAAGTAACGAACCACCAACAACTAAGTATTCGGCATGCCGATAGGCCAAAACTGAATACTATGTTGACTGATCCGTAGTTGCTCTATGGGGAAAACGTTTGATGGATGTGTTTTTTGAGGGTTAAATTTGTTAATACCCCTTTGGCTATCGTGGTAAATACTGCCTGAGATATTTGTTTTGTGTTTGATTTATCATTTGATTTTCTGCCATCGGCACAGATTTTTCAGAAATTCTACGAGTTTAAGGAAGACAAACTACAAACCTGTATAATAGACAAATAAGAATGAAAATTTTAGTAATACTAGCCCACCCTGACAAACATAGTTTCAATCATGCAATTGCAAATGAATGCAAGACTCATTGAAAATGGACATTCAGTAATATTCCATGATTTACACGAAGAAAAATTTGACCCAATAATTACTTCAACAGAAATACCTAAGAATGGAAAAATTACTGACCTTGTAAAAAAACATTGTGATGACTTAACACAAAGCGATGGGATAATTATTGTTCATCCAAACTGGTGGGGACAACCACCTGCAATTTTAAAAGGATGGATTGACAGAATTATAAGACCTGGAATAGCTTATGAGTTTGAAGAAGAAGAAGATAATGGTGAAGGAGTTCCAACTGGTCTATTGAAAGCAAAAACGGGACTTGTATTTAATACATCAAATACTAACGCGGAAAGAGAAAATAAGATATTTGGAGACCCTCTTGAAACAATTTGGAAAAATTGCATCTTAGATTTTTGTGGAGTAAAGCAATTTGAGAGAAAGATTTATCGAATAGTTGTGACAAGCGATTTAAAACAAAGACTTCAATGGTTAAAACAAACCAGAGAGTTAATTGACAAATATTTCCCTAAAGATTGAAACAAGAAAATAGTATTTACAGATTGATGAAAAATAAAAACGCATGGTAGTCGAGTAGACGGCTGACGGTCAAATGACCGCCAGTGCGCTCCTGCCTTGCCAGCAGGCAAGCTCTCTCTACCCATCAGACGCCATAGGCTTGCTGACGGAGAGCCTTTAGAACATTCAACTTCAAGAGCTATATCACCATTCAATGCCCTACTACATCCGCTAAAAATCCATAGGCTTTTGAGCCATTTGCAAAAGGCGGAATAACCTGATAAAATTATAGAAATTAACAAACAGTAGCCTACGAATTTTAGCGTAACCGATACCCAATATTTGAAAAAGAGTTAAGGGAGGAATTGAAAAAAGCAGAAAAAGAAAAAGGTGACAAGAATAGGGTTAGAGAAACAGATTTTGAATAGAAACCCGTACTTTCATTGCTCTAAAACAATAAATACCTTAAGATTATCCAGATAAAAAATCACTATACGGACTTTATGTTGTATAGTGAAATGTTGCCAATAATTGCTCGGATAAAATCAAATTATTGAGATTATCTTTAAATTTGAGAAAAGAATTGTAGAGATATGTCGACAATAGAACTAAAGAATATCCTTATTCAAAGAATTTCTGAGATTCAAGATAAATCTTTTATAGAAGCCATTAGAACTACATTAGATGCTAGAGCTGAATCTAAGACACTTTATTTGACTCCTGAAATGACCAATGAGATTATGGCTTCAAGGAAAATAATTTGGTCTCACAGAGCCAAAATCAAACGCTACGAAATTCTTGAATTTTATATCGAAAGAAATACTTGAGGGTGTTTGCGGTCTTATTATCTACCATTTCATACTTTTCTATGAAATTGAAAAGAGCATTGACACTTAAAATGGTGAAATCTTTATATAGAGGATTAAAGATTCCAGCAGAAATTTTACTATCATAATACTTCGCTGTATTTATTCATCTATCTGATTATTAGCTGGTTAACGCATGAACACGTTTAGTATTAATATCCTGATATTCAGTTGTTTAATTAATAATTAAACGAAGTGTTGTATCATAGTGAATTATTTAAACATAGTGAACCGGATCCACCTCTATTGCCTTGCCTGTTTGAGAAACACAGATGTACTCGCACTTGCCACACCCTACGCACAGTTCTTTATCAATAACAGGCACTCTGTTATCTCCTATTTTTAGTGCATTTATGCCAGTAGGGCAAGGGTTTTTGCAATAGTCGCAGTACTGCCCTTGGGCAGAAAGGCAATGCTCTTCATATACTTTGGCTATGCCCATTTGCATGTATTGAGGTTCTTTTATCAGTGCACCGGTTTTGCACGAGGATATGCAGGGAGTGTCTGGGCAGTACTCGCAAGCCTTATGCTTTAAATCTAAGTATGGCGTATTGCCATATCCTCCTACGGCTGCATACGTTGGTTTAAATATAGAATCATGTGGGCATGCGATTACACAGTCATCGCATCTTATACAAGCAATTAAAAATTCTTCTTCATCAATGGCTCCCGGTGGGCGAATACCTATTTTACTTACTTTGCTTTGTATTTTCTCAAGGGCTTTTTCCTTCGTTTTTCTAAGCCCAAATTTAAAAAAGCCTGCGCGATCCATTTTCTTCCCTTCACCCATTTTTATACACTTACACTTTTCATTACCATGGGTTGATATACAAACCATATAGCCAAAATAGCCAACACTAACATTATAAAATAATAGCCAACAAACATTACCACTCTATCTTTTGTAGAGCTGGAAATCTGCTCCAGTCTTTGTCTTAGTGCTTTAATAGAATAATAGAACCCAATAAGCACTACTGATAATTGAATATAGCGAAGTACATCCGGGTTGATAAATGGAGCGGGCTGGTAGCCTGATAGCCCAAACAAGTTCCAACCAAAGCCAAATGGGTCGTTTATTATCGGAACCATGTAGGATAGCTCGATAAACAAATGCATGGAATTATGCCCCAAATGATAGCCCAAAGTAATGGGTATAAATACATAGGCAAGGTTCATGCCCATATTATTGCCGGAAACAAATCTGGCAATAAATAATTCAATGCCCTTCATTAAAAAATAAGCACCAAACAGGGTAATAAGCATTAAAATAGTAAATGCCCATTGGTAGTTAACATTGGCATAGTTGCCAATGAAGGCAGTCCAGATAAACCAATATTTTGTCATTGTAATTCCATGAAAAAAAGTAAGAATTAACATAACATAGGCCAAAACAGACTCATCTTTTCTGCTGGTCTTAATTTTTTCTAAATCTACCCCTGGAGGTCGTAAAAACAGGCTAAGGTTGTCTTTATCGCAAGAGCGAATACACTCTGTACATAAAGTGCAATACGTATTTTGTTCCAATTTAAAGGGTTTTTCAAACGTAGGGCAAGGGGTAGTAGTAGCCGTGCCGGTTACACATTCTTTAGTTTTACATGAGGTGCATACCTTGTTATCAATTTTGCGTAGCTCCACAGGAGATATTTGAGCATACAAGCCGCTTACTCTTCCTACCAGACATGCATACCTGCAAAACGATCTGCGCTCAAAAATTAAAGCTGATAGTACCGCCATAACTACCATTAGCAACCCTAACCAAGCTGTAAAATAGGAGTTTCTTGTAATATCAAACCCAAGTTCGAGCCATGTTAATACCACAAAAAAGAATATGGCAGGATACACATTTTTTAATGCTTTAGGCCACTTGAGGTTTAAACCTGAGCTACTTTTTTTTAGCTTATGGAACCACCCAAATTGAAATAGATTAGCAAAGAAATCCCAAGGGCACACTGCACAAAATACTTTGCCGGCAAAAGCCACAAAATAGATGAGCAATGTCCACCAAAATAACCATGTAAACCCAGCAGCTAAGCTTGTGTATTTTCTTCCATAAAACCCAGTAACGAGAACAAATACAAATAATAATGCAGGTAAAAAACGTATAGAAAAGGAGAAATAATTAGATTGTATAAATTTTATTAAGTGCCTGTTATTCAGTAAATTATATCTATAATTAGATACTAAACTTAAAGAGTTTTTATCCTTTAGCCGGAAAGCGAATGCGATTCCAATTAGAACGAACAAAAGCAATAATGCACCTTGTTCAAGTCCTGCGTTCTCAATTATTTCGGAGGTGGAAGGTAAACACCAATTATTATATACCTGTGTTGTCTCTTTCACTTTATTTTCCTGTTGATTTTTTAATGATGCCAACTATTGCAAAAAAGCTAACTATTGCAAAATACAACCCGTACTTATCCCAAAAGGACGCTGTGATTTCAATGGCCATATCAATTACCACTTCTTCGCCTTCTTCATTAATAAATGTAATTTTTAATAGAAGATCATCCTGCTCTTTGATTGTTGATCGAAGGGTATAGATACTCTCTTCTTCTTGCTCCATCCCAATAAATTTATGAATTAGCTTGCCATGAGAGTAAATGTCAAAATTGGCCGAACCAAGGTGAGAGCTGCCTTTTTCTATATTGTACAAATAAATATAAAATCTTACATCGTTTGGGGCCTCTACCATTCCTAAATCTAAGCCCTGAAAATTGTAGATGGTAACAAAAACTTCGTAATTCGGGGTTTCTTCTATATATTCTAATATAGGCACCTGTGGGTAATTGTCGAAATAATTGTAATGCGGCAGGCCTTTGTAATGATGGGCCTTAGAAAAAGGAATGGCCATAAAAAAGCAGGTAACTATTAATATAAACTGCCATTTTAAATTAATTATTGAGCTAAAAGGCTTGGCCATAAATTATAATTGAGTAGTTCTAATTTTTCTTTACTTCCCAGTTTTTTAGATAGTTACTGACACCAAACTGGATGTTGTTTTCTGGGCATGCCGTAACGCACAACGCGCATGAATGACAAGAATGCAGTTGATTATTTTTTGGATACAAATCTATCGGGCAGGCATTGTAGCAATCGTGGCATCCTTGTGGGCAGCTGGCTTCATTCACTTTTAATCTAAACAATTGTATATGCCCAACCCATGAAAGTAGCTGTCCTGTTGGACAAATAGACTTGCAATACTGGCCAGGAATCACCGCCACTTCGAGTAGAAATATGGCCAGCAAAAAATAGATGCCGACTGTGAAGGACTGGAATACAATGATGGAAAAAATTTCGTGCGAAAAAGAAATATAAGGTAGTATGAAGTGCCAAGTCCACATACCGAAAATATAACTCAAAATTAACCCTCCCCAGAACACAAAAAATCGTGTTTGTACTGGAAGCTTTACATCTAACAAAGGCATTTTAATATACAAAAGAGCTTTTCTAAGCACCGAAGCTATTTTATTAATTGCAATCATGGGGCACAACCAGCCACAAAAAAACCTGCCCAGTAGGAGTGTTAAGGCATAGGGTATTAACCCTCCTAATAGATATTTTATAGGAAAATGAACCGCAGAAATCATTTCGCTTAATAAACCCAACGGATCTGAAATAGATACGCCAAAAATGGTGTAGGCCCAAAGTGAGCCATTATTGGATGTGGCAGCAACAACAGGGTCTTGAAATTTTGAATAAAACCAATCCAGCCCCTGATAGATGGTCGCTGTGATTATACCATCTGAAAGTTCAACTAAACGACTTTGATTATATGCGATTTTAAAATTTGCATATTTATTACTCAACGGTATAAACACAAAAAAGGCAATAACCATGAGTACACTCATAGTCCGAAGGGGCTTCAGCCAGGTTATTTTTTTCGGAGTACTCATAGTTTCTTAATTATTAAGCCTGATTTGCCGGTTTAATACGAATGGCCTGAGGCATGTGAATACAAGCCTGCTCGCATAGACCACATCCGATGCAAAAATCAGCATGAACAGTGGGTTGTTCAAAAAGCCCCACGGTAAGTGCTTTTCCTGGGTACGGACAAGCCCTGTAGCATACCCCACAAGTTCTACCAAAAAAAGAAAAGCAAAGATTTTCATCAATCACGGCAACGCCCATATTAACGTTCTTGATAATTTCTTCTTCCGTAGGTTTAATTTCCTGAAGGGCTCCTGTAGGACATACCTGATTGCATCGCATACATAAAATGCACCCTCTATTTCGCGCATTTATTACGGGCGTATGCACATTTTCGGCACCGTACTCAAAGCTGGCCATTTCAATGCAATCATTGGGGCATGCTGTAGCGCATTTGTAGCACCCAATGCATTGCTTTTTAAATTCGGCTTCGGCAAGTGCTCCGGGAGGTCTTAAGAAGTGACGCTTCTTGTGCAGTTTTCTCCTCAAACCAATAAAAGCTACCGGGGTTAAAAACAACCCCGCCGATACTAAGCCCAGCATAAACTTCCTTCTATTCATTTTAATTCCTTCATAGAGCCGCTCTGCTTACCACGATAACTTCCAGATGCTTGCCTGATGTTACTGATCCCAGAGCGCTAACTTTATAGACAGACTCTATTTAGTTGTATATTCCCCTTTGGTCCTTAAAAAAGCAATCACATCGTTCATCTCAATATTGGTAAGGTTAGCTACACCTTTTGCTCCATCAAAGGATTTCATGGCGGTGCCAACTCTGCCCATTAATAAAGTTTTTTTAATGTAATCGTCCGGAACCATAGAAACAAAAGAGGCATTTCCTATGCCCGTACCTGACCCTCCAGCAAAATACCCCTGGCCTTGGTCTCCATGACAAGCTGCACAATAATTCGCATATAAAGCCTCGCCCTTGCCTGCATCTCCATTACTCTTCCACTCGTAATCTATAGGAGTTTCATTATATAGATCAAAATCTTCAGACCAAGATCTCATATAGGCGACAATGTCATCTACATTTCCAGCTACATTTGGATTGTTTTTGAAAGGTGTCATGATTGTGCCTGCTCGCCCTTCAAGAATAAATCGTTTGATCAAATGATCATCAGCTACTGCAAGAAAATCAATATTATTGAGGCTGGGAGCAAACCCTGTTTTTCCTTTGCCATCCTGCTGATGACAAGCAGCACAGTTTGTTTCGTACAGGGTTTTACCATTGTTCACGTCTCCGCTAATTAAATTTGAATTCTTAGATTCAGAGCAGTTAAGTAATAAAGTTGCTGTTAGGGCTATCCCTATATATAATTTATAGTTCATTTTTATAAGATTGTAATGATTAAATTTTTTCAATTTTTGCAGCCAGTTTTTTAAAATCTACCTGCCCAGAGACGGGATCATAAGCTCTACTGGATACTCCGTTTACCAACCATTTATTTTTATTGGGGTCTGCAGAATCAGCTACCGATAAATTCCATGGGCTAAACATATAACCCTTGGGGACCGTGTTTCTCGCTGGCTTCACTGTAGAGTCCAGCCCTATTGAAACCCGGGCTTGATAGTTTCCTCTACGAGTTGTAATTTTTGCCCAGTCTCCATCTGCCAGTCCAAAATTTTTGGCATCATCTTCGTGCATCTCCACATACATTTCAGGTACCAATTTTCTTGTGGTGCCACTCCTAATGGTTTTGGCGGTATGGAAATGCTCATATACCACGCCTAATCCCAGCCACATGGGATAAGCTTTGTCTGGTAGATCAGGCGTTAATGCCATGTCCCTTGCTTTAACCAGTAGATCATTGTTGTCTATGGCATAGAATTTTTCTTCTCCTTCTGCGCCAAATCGCATCAATTGGTCTGTTATTTCCTGGCGTTGGCTATAATCCTGATCGCAAAAGTGCATGTGCATTTTTCCGTCTTTATGCCGAAAGGCTCCATATGGTTTGTTTCCCCAGCCTTCTTCCTGCCCCATATACCTCCGCTTCGTGCCACCTTTCTTAGCTATTTCGGCCGTTGGAGCCGGCCATTGAATGCCTCTCAAATCACGAATTTGTTGATATGGAGACTTGCCTGTTTCTTTTTCTACTTCCAGTAGACCGGTCATATCGGCATCCGAACCTTCTGAGGCTTTGCATAAATCACGGAATATCTCCTCTGGATCATAAAAACCATTTTCTTTTCTTTGATAAGGAACGATTTTATCTACATCTAAGCCTAATCGCTCCCCGATCAGCTTCATTTTATCGATAACCATATCCATATCTGGGCGTGTGCCTTTTATAGGATTGGCCGTGCCATCTACCACATAAAACCTTCGCTCTGACTGAATATAGGTGCCACCTACCCATTCTCCCCAAGTGGCAGCTGGCAGTATAATATCTGCATATAAATTGTTTGGAGCCTGCGTATAAATTTCTTGTACTACACAAAACATTCTGCTTAACGCCGGGCGCACTAAATTATGGGTGTCAGGCAAATCAATGTGGGTGGCATAAATCAAGAACATCGCATCTACCTCTTCTTTCAGTGCTCTTTCCATCATGCCAATGGCCATGCCTCTATTTTGAAGTTTTGCTACAGCATCTAACCTTGATTTAGGAATGCCCCAAAATTTGGCAATTTTTGCCCTATGCTTTTCATCATCAATGCCCACATTAAAAGGCAATCTGCCGGTCAACCCACCAGTTAATCTTTCTCCCATGGCATTGGGTTGCCCTGTTTGTGAATGCGGTCCACATCCCGGGCGGCCAATATTGCCGGTTAACACCATTAGGTTAACCAAACTTACGGTATTATTTTGCCCATGAATGTGCTGATTATACCCTATGCCCCAATAAGTGAGTACTCCTCCTTTCCCGTTCTTCTTTCCTTTTATAGAGGCCTTAGCCCAAATTTCAGCTATTTCATATATTCTTTCTGCAGGAATCATAGTCATATCTTCTACATCCTTTGGATTAAACTTAGCTTTAACTTTTTCGATATAATCTTCCCACCCTGATACGTGTTTTTTCAGTAAATCATAATCTACGGCTTCTTCATGCTTTTCGAGTATCGCATAAGCAATGGCATTTTGAATAGAAATATCTCCATTTATGGTGGAAAAATGATGGGAGTTGTCGGGATTGACTTCCTCTAATCCTTGAACCGTTCCTGTTCTGCGCGGATCTACTACAAGTGATGGAATGTTGGCGCTTTTCTTATGATCGGCCACCCTCCAATATAATATTGGGTGCGCCCCTCTGGGGTTGTGACCCCAAAAAGTAACCATATCGCACATCTCAATATCATCGTAGCAAGTAGGGGGTGTGTCGGAGCCAAATGTTTTGAAATAACCTGTTACGGCAGAAGTCATACACATACGTGCATTGGCTTCAATGGTGTTGGAACCGATGATTCCTTTCATAAAGAGGTTTTCCAAGTATTGGCCTTCTACTGATAATTGTCCCGAACCATACAGCCCGATAGCATTTCCTCCTTTTTTCTTAATAATCTCTACTATTTTATCTGCAATCAGCTCTTCTACTTCCTCCCATGATGCTTCTCTAAACAAAGAGCGATCAAAACTTCCTTTTGTTTTAGAGACATAACCAATGGTAGGGTCAGACATATCCTTACGTATCAATGGTTTTGTGAGTCGATCCACATAGATGGCTTCTGCCGATGCCAACCCTTTTATGCATTGAAGTCCTTTATTTGTTGGGTGATCTTTGTCGGGTACTACGCCTACAATTTTGCCCTTTTGGTCTGTTTTTATAATGCAACCGCACCCTACACCACAGTATGGGCATTGTGCCAAAATATCCCCTTTTGTTTGACTAGAATTGTAGGTGAGCTCATACTCTTCCTGAGTGGTAGGTTGTTGAGCTTTTAATTTTGAATATACGATGCTTGCTGCGGCAGTTGTGCCAACTACAGCGGCAGATGTCTTTAAAAAATCTCTACGCCCAACATCGTTTGAGCTAACATTGAGGTCTTTAATTTTCTGGTCTTTATCTTTCATCTATAACTAGTTTGATCTTCAATAATTTAATTTCTAATAAGGTTTCGATTATACGTTCTTTCTTCAAAAGATCCGCCAAAGTAAGTCGCAAAATCCTTGTAGAATATGATATTTATCATGTAGTGAGGAAGTTTAGTTTGAAATAAATCTAACCTCAATAATTCACTAATATTTTCCATTTAGGGATAAGGCATAGACAGTCAACGAGCATCATCACCAATTTATCTTTTGATCGATGGAGTGAATTATTTGGCGATCCGGTATTGACCTCGGCTTTAGTAGATCGAATTACCTATAAAGCCCACATAATAAATATGAACGAAGAATCATTCCGGCTCAGAGAAACAAAAAAATGAAAAATAAAAGACCAATCAGGGAATCGACAAGAGATTGAAAAATTAAATAGGTATACTTTTCAATTGAAATAAACATACGCAGTAGATGTCTGGGTATTAGGCAAGTTGAGATATACGAAAGGACGCAAAAAGATGATTTTTTTTTATAGATAGGTGCTAAAATACTTACAATAAAAATGTTACTAGAAATACCTATTTTACTCAATAAAGGACCCTTTTTGGCCACTTAATCTTATAAAAATATGTTTTAAGATACTATTAGAGTTGATTAATAAGTGCTACCAACTCCTCTCTATTGGCATGGATGCCTTGCAGTTGATAAATGATTTCTCCTTTTGGATTAAGTAGTGTAAGTACGTTGGAATGTCCAAAAGTGCCATTCTCAAATTGCTTATACGAAACCCCCAAATTAGAAACGAGGGCATTGATGGCCTTAACTTCTCCATGTAATAATGACCATCTTCGAGTATCCAAATCCATATCTTTTGCATAGGCAGATAAACGCTCTGGAGTATCTCTTTTTGGGTCAATAGATATAAGGATAAAATTGAGCTGATCTCTTTTCTCTTCCGTTATAGCATCATCAATATTCAGCATATCGCTAATAAGATTAGGACAAGCATACTCACAATGCGTAAATATTGTACTAAGCAATTGATATTTACCCTTGTTTTTGCTCAGCTTGAAGGGTTGGTTTTCCTGATTAGTCCATACATATTCATCTGTATAAATTGACTGATTGCTATAATTGCCCAAAGTGTCCATTTCCTCCACCTCAATAGATTTAACTAAAAGCATGTGGCAAACTGGGCATTTCCCAGGCTGAGAAGAAGTGCTACTCTTACAGCGCATGGGACATTCAAAGGACGAGGGGGTAAAAGACTCGCTTGTTGATGAATTTTTAGTGTTTGTATCGCCACTACAGCTGGCGACCAACAGCAAGAGGATGGAAAACAGGCTGTTTGAAATATAGGCTCTACTTATCATTAAAATATAGGTTAAACTGGTATAATAACTTGTTAATGTGCTCTTTGTGATTAATAAAACAAATAGAAACTCATCACTTTTAATTGAACAAAAAAATTCAACTACTAAGGTAATAAAAAAGGGAACAGCACTTAGCCGAATAGCCAAAATATCCTTCAAAAAAGCCTCAAAGACAGATGTGATTTCTTTGCTACCGAACGCAGTCAATGGGATCCAGAGACCCTCGATGAAGAACCTTCTGATGATGATGAAACAATTCGAAATCTTTTTAAGAAAGCGAATGAGCAAATGCTTAGAAAGAAAAACGACTATTGTGTCAATTTCTAAAAAGGACCACACTTGCTTATGCAGGGTTTAAATATATCTTTGAACCATGAATTTCAAATACTTAACTGCATTACTTTCCGGACCACTTTCGTTCATTCTGGTAAATCTCATTTTTGATTTTTCAGTTGTCAGCCCGCAGGCTACCATGGTCATTGGAGTTGCAACTTGGATGGTAATCTGGTGGGTTACAGAGGCCATTCCTATTCCTGTGACTGCATTGTTGCCGATTATACTTTTCCCAATGCTTGGCATATTTGATATTAAGACAGCCACCATGGCTTACGCCAGCCCAATTATATTTTTATTTATGGGAGGTTTTATGATAGCCCTAGGCATAGAAAAAAGTAATCTTCACACACGTATAGCACTGCATCTCATTAATTTTACAGGAACCACCCCATCGAGAATTGTCATGGGGTTTATGCTGGCAACCGCCCTACTGAGCATGTGGCTAAGCAACACGGCAACTACTGTAATGATGCTACCCATGGGTATTTCGGTCATTGATCAATTGACAGCAAAAGCTGGAAAAAACGAAAAGTCCATGAAATTTTTTGCCGTGGCTTTGATGCTTAGCATAGCTTATGCGGCAAATATTGGTGGAACAGCAACTATCATTGGAACACCACCAAATCTGGTGATGGTAGGATTGATGAAAGATTTATATGGCATTGAGGTACATTTCGCCCAATGGCTATTGATAGGATTTCCATTTGCATTTATAATGTTGGCGCTCACATATTATGTATTAGTAAAATTCATTTTTCGATTACATACTATAAAATTAGATGTTTCTAAAAACTTGCTTCACGACAGATTGCTTGAATTGGGAAAATTAAAAAAGGAAGAAAAGCTTGTGATAGGTATTTTCTTAGTCACTGCATTTTCTTGGATATTTAAGGCAAATGTCAACGCATGGTTAAATTATGAACTATTGAATGACAGTACAACTGCAATTCTTGGTGGGGCATTGATGTTTACCATTCCATCGGATCTAAAAAAGAAGCGCGCAATCTTGAAGTGGAGCGACACAAAGAAACTCCCCTGGGGAATTTTGATACTATTTGGAGGAGGAATTACGCTGGCAAAAGGATTGCAACAGGCAGAAATTATAGATTATATTGGAAATACTGTTGCGCAATACAGCGAAATGAATTGGTTATTGATTGGTTTTATATTGGTGTTGGTCATGCTTTTTGCTACTGAATTGATGAGCAATGTTGCCCTTACCACGATTTCCATTCCGGTGGTAGCCGGCATAGGCTTGGGCATGTTCAATGAGCCACTGCTATTTGTGATTCCTGTTACGCTGGCAGCAAGCTGTGCCTTTATGCTACCAATTGCTACCCCACCAAATGCTATTGTTTTTTCCAGTGGCCACATTACGATGAAACAAATGATCAAAGCTGGTTTCTGGCTCAATATAATTGCCGTGCTGGTCATTAGCTTTATCATAACATTTATAGTAAAATGGCTGTACTAAGCTCATGCCATGGTCCTTGATCGCAAACACATTTTAGACGATATTCAAGAAAGTGATACAGTTTTCATAATACAGCCTTTAAGTAGCAAATATATTAGAAGTTTTATATCAATTAAAGTAGTATATATAATTGATAGTTAATTATATATATCCTATCATATAAAGGTTATTATAATATACATCATCTAAATAGTTATCAATCAACAATAAATACATTATATCACATAAAATACTACTACTTGAAAGCACATGAAAAACACTTATGGTAAATGGAGTTTTAGCAAAGTCCGCTTCCTGGGTTTACCGATAACAATGTTACATTGTGCGGAGTTCGGATAGCATCTAATCCAGATAATAGCCCTTGGCCAATGCAGTAAATTCCAATACCTGGGTTTTGACCCAACTATCATCAAAGCCCAGTTCGTCTGCCATCAACGAAGCAGTGGACTCACACATGGCAATACTTTCCCTGGCATCTAAAAATAGCGCACGTGTTCTTCGTGCCAAAAAATCCTCTACTGTTCTGGCCATTTCTTCTCTTACCGCCCAAATCAATTGAGCTTTGCTTATTTGCAGTTCATCACTCAAAAGTCCTGCATATTTTTCGTCTTCATCGGCAATAGCTTCCATGGTTTCCATATCGCTTCCGTAAACTGAGTTTGGGTTATCAAGTGACACATTCTTGCTGTATGAGTGTACCATCAGGTTTTCTGTGATGGATTTTTTTTCTGGCAGGCCGGCCAACATCATAGCTTTGTCAACTGCGTCTTCCCCCATTTTTCTATATGTAGTCCATTTCCCACCAGTCACTGTAACCAATCCCGACAATGATATCAGCACCTTATGATGTCTCGATATTTCTTTAGTTGACGAATCGTCTCCGTCTGAGGCTGCCAGTGGTCTCAAACCTGCAAAAATACTTTTGACATCTTTTCGTGTTGGTACTTTCGAAAGATAAATTGATGCTGTGCTTAATATAAAATCTATTTCCTCTTCAAGTGCCCTGGGCTCCAGCGTGGCATGATGCACCAATGTATCAGTGGTGCCAACAATAACTCGGTTGTGCCAGGGAACTGCAAATAACACCCTGCCATCGCTTGTAGAAGGAATCATGATAGCGTGCTGACTTTGCAAGAAAGATTTATCCAATACCAAATGCACACCCTGGCTTGGCCGAATCATGTCTTTTGCATCCGGATTATCCATTTGCATGATGCGATCTGCCCAAACTCCGGTAGCATTGATCACAGCCTTAGCTTTCAATTTATATTCCTGGTCTTTTTCAATATCTCTCACTACCACACCATTGATGATATCTTCATCATCTTTGAGCAAATTGGTAACTTCAACATAATTTAAAACTGTCCCATTATAATCGGCACATGTCATAGCAAGACTAATGGCCATTCGCGCATCATCAAACTGTCCATCCTGATATACCACTCCCCCTTTTAAACCATCCTCTACTAAAGTCGGAATGGATGAAACGGTCTCATCAAGTGACAAACTCTTTGATGGTCCCAAGCCCAGCTTTCCGGCCATCATATCATACATTTTCAAACCTATGGTATAAAATGGCCCTCCCCACCATTCGTAGTTTGGAATAATAAATGACAAATTTCTTACCAGATGAGGAGCATTTTGTAGCATAAGGCCTCTTTCCCTCAGCGCCTCCAAAACTAACGAAATGTCTCCCTGCTGCAAATACCTGACGCCTCCGTGAACCAATTTTGTACTTCTACTCGAAGTACCTTTTGCAAAATCATGCTGCTCTAACAATAGGGTTTTAAAACCACGGGATGCCGCATCTACAGCTGCTCCCAAACCGCTCGCTCCACCACCGATCACAATGACATCCCACACTTTCACCTCATTGAGCTGCTTAAGCATTTTATTTCTTTCCATGACTATGTTGTTTAGTTTTCAGAATCCACTTGAATAAATGGGCACATTTTTTCTTGTTTCTTATTCCTCACCTCCAATGTGCAGGCTCATTCCTGTCCTTTAGTTATCTATCCAGTTCTTTGATCTGTCAATTGCTTTTGCCCAGTTTTTAATGAGCTCATCTTGATTTTTGGATAAGTCAGGACTAAAAGTTTTATCTACTTTCCACAGACTTTTTATTTCATCCATATCCTTCCAAAACCCAACAGCAAGACCCGCCAGCAGTGCTGCTCCAAGTGCTGTAGTTTCGGTGACAACCGGCCTAACAACCTCAATCCCCAATAGATCAGACTGGATTTGCATCAATAAATTATTTACAGAAGCCCCGCCATCCACTTTCAAATGTTTCATTTTTAATCCCGAAGCATCAACCATCGCATCCACTGCATCCTTAACCTGAAGTGCTATGGCTTCGAGCGTGGCCCTTGCGAT
>VAPL010522976.1_pt1 | contig 17103 bp, 3 predicted proteins | sample 3395061 | NCBI WGS metagenome assembly VAPL01 (sample SAMN08290444, study PRJNA428436) | hydrothermal vent metagenome | isolation source: Deep-sea hydrothermal vent chimney 2 | place: Pacific Ocean: Juan De Fuca Ridge | depth 2182 m m | reverse complement strand
GTTACTTATACCAATAGCATTCAGCTATCCGATTACGCAATTGAGGCGGATCATTTAGTCATTACCGATTTATTACCAGACGGAACCACGTTTGCTGCACATACCTCGCTGGTTATTGGCAACGCAACTGTACCAATAGTGCCAACGGTTACCCACAATGCAAATGGTACAACCACTGTAATCTATGATATTCATGCGGTTACAGGCAATATTTTAGAAGGAGCAACTGCGACCCTGACCTATACAGCAACCATCGATCAAGCTTATGAGTCACCAATCAGTCCTGTTTTGGCTGCTGACAGCTTGACTAATAACATTACAGCCGATTACTCGCTAACAAGTAATGCTAACAATTGTAGCGATACTTCATCCGCTACTGTGTTAATAGAACCAACAGAGATTAGTAAAATAATTGTTAACCAACAGGCAGAATATATGCCTGGTGATGTTGTCAGTTACCGGCTTGAAATGGATATTCCTTCCGGAGATACCTCCAACATTGTATTTGAAGATTTTTTTCCACTTCCGGTATTTGATGTAAACAGCTTGAGTCTGACTTTTGGTGATGATGTTATCCATTCGCCGGGTGTTCATACCCTTCCAGCATTGATTCCTGTCATCACCAGAGATTCCCCAACTAACTCACTGACATTAACCTGGCCTGATGTCAGCACAACGATGCCTCAAACATTGGCAGTTGACATCGAAATTACTGTTGAAGATGAGCCTTTTGCAGATGACTTGTCTCTCACCAATTTATTCGTTGCATCATCCAAAAATACCATCAACACTCAGGCATCAGAGGTTAAACCGGTTCAGTTTAAAATACGAGCACCCAGTGTTACCTTAACAAAAGGTATTGCCGCCACAACCAATGGTGATTCAACACTGTCACCAGCACCTGGCTCTCCGGTTGACAGTGATCTGGACGATGCCGATGCAGGTGATGCTGTCACCTTTGTGATGACCGCTGAAAATACCGGCGGTGCACCTGCCTTCCAGCTGGCTATCACAGATCCAGCCGTCACTGGCCTGACAAATTGCTCGCTGGTATCAGTGACAGATGGAACCAATGCTCTCACTTATACACCAGCTGCAGCAACCAGTCTTGCATCCGGTATAGAGCTAAATAACCCGGTTCCAGCCAATGGCCGAGTGCTTGCGACAGTGACATGCGACATTGATACTGCGGTATCCCCACAACAAATCATCACCAATACAGCATCAGCAAGCTGGCGTTCACAAAGCGCATCAACTGCATTTCCTGCGGTGACTGATGATGCAATCATTACCATTGCTCAACCAACGACTGAAAAAACCATTGAATTAGTCACTCCTGGCCTGCAATATCCAAGTCAGGTTACCGCAGGAGATGTGATTACTTACCGTTTGCAAGTCACTTTACCAGAAGGCAATACGGACAGTCTGGTATTAACCGACACATTGCCAGCTGGATTTATCTACCAGTCAGCTGTTATTGACAGTGCTGGCTTTAACGGTACTGCAAGCATTGCTTCAGCGAATGCAGTCGGGCAAACAGTCACGATTACGATGACTGCAAGCACCACCACGACTGCTGATAATGATGCATCCAACAACAGCTTTAGTGTCTTGGTAACAGCATTGGTTGATGGTACAGAAGCAGCTAACTCCGGAATTAACGCAGCTCAACAAAAAACCAATGAACTAACTCTGGACTATACAGGACGTACTGGAACAATCAGCTCTTCGGTATCAACAGAATTTGTTGAACCGTCGCTAACACTGGTTAAAACCATGTCACCAGATCGAAATATAGAGGCAGATGACACAATTACGATCACTTTGGCTGTTACCAATAATGGAACATCACCTGCTTACGATGTTGTGGTCACAGATATTCTTAACGATGTTGATAATTTGTTCGATCTCGCAACGGTTAATCCTGGCACAACTCCAGCCGGTTATACCTATAGTCTGGTTGGTGGAAATACAGTCACTTATACTGGTGACAACAGCGTTCCAATCGCAAGCGGTGATACAGTCACATTTACATTCACTGCACAGGTACGCCCAGATATCGAGAGTGGTTCCAGTTTCAATAATACCGCAAGTGTCACCGGCGACTCACAACCTGGTGTGGTGCCGGATGAACGCACCACTACAGATACTGGCACTGACACTGTCAGCACCAGAAAAGTCAGAAATAAAAAAATCATTATTTCCAGCTCTGAAGCCTGGACATCAGATGATCCGGGAAACACGCAGGCGTCAATTGGTGAAATTCTACGTTATCGGGTCGTCATTCGTGTACCGGAAGGTACTACGACAGCCAATGGTAGTCTAATAACAGATCGTTTGCCGGTCGATTTTGAATACCAACTCGGAACAGCCACAATTCGTGGTGTCTATGATACATCCCTGACTGAAGGAGGGACTCCGATTCCGATTGTTGCAACTGCGATAGCACCAGATATTTCTGGTCGCAATATGAGCTTTAATCTGGGAGATTTACAAAACAATGATAATGACCCTAATATTGAGCAAATCATTGTTGAATACGATGTATTGGTTTTAAATACTGCCAGCAATAACGCGGGTGATAAAAAAACCAATCGTTTTCGTTTGAATTTTCTTAATGCTGATGGTAATGCGCAAAGTAGTACTGCAAAACGTACGATCACATTGGTTGAACCGCAGCTAAGCATTACCAAGCAAGCACTGCCTAGCTCTGTGCAAGGCGGAACACAAACTCAATTTACAGTTGTACTGAGCAATCAAAATATTGCCAATAGCACACGCGCCTGGGAACCGGTTATTACAGACCAGCTTCCGGTTGATTTTATCAATCTTCAAATTGTATCAGCAACGTTGAGCCGTGGAGCGGTTGACATTAGCGGCTGCGCCAGCTTCGCAGGTAATTTACTCAGCGTAGACAGCAGCTGTCTTGCAGTCGCCGAACGTTATCTTGATCCGGGTGAAACCTATACTGTTGTCTACACAGCAGATGTCACACCGACTGTTCTATTTGAACAACAAATTACCAATACAGCCAGCGGAACAGCAAGCAGTTTACCTGGGGACAATGGAACTGGATCAGTTACCCCTGGCAATCCAGGTGACAACGATGGCGAACGAACAGGTAGCGGCGCTGGCACAAACGATTTGCAAACATCAGCTCAGGCCACTGTGATAGCAGACAAGCCAACCATTACCAAAAGTGGTGATGCTTTGCTTCAAATTGGTGAAACAACAACCATGACCCTGATGATTGGGGTTCCGGTTGGAACCACCAACAATTTTGTGCTGACCGATGATTTGCCAACTGGACTGAGCTTTGCCGGAAACTATTCCTTATCAATTCCTGCCGGCATCAACAGCACCATAACGCCGGGAGCCCCAGCAATTGGTACTGATCCAGTGGTGTTGAATTTTGATTCAATAACCAATAGTACAGCACAACCATTGAACATCACCATTAAGTACGATGTCGTTGTCGATAATATTTTGGCGAATCAGGATACTACTCAGCTAACCAATACGGTATCACTCAATTACCAGAATGCTGATCAGGCTAATTTGCCGACTGATACAGCCACGATTACAGTGATTGAAGCCAACCTTGAAATCACCAAGTCAATTACCTCTGGTGCAGCAAATGCTGAGGCTGGTGATACTGTTTCGTATCAACTGATAGTCAGTAACACCGGAACTTTCGCAACCGCTTATCAAGTGGATTTTACAGACATTCTGCCTGCCGGCTTACTCGGTGCGCCAGATGGAACTGGTTCTGCAGGGGTTAATTTTACTCAGATTATTGTTGATAACGATAGCGGGGCGATTGTTAATAATGGCGGTGGTGCATTAACCGATGCCGATATTATTTTCTCTACAACGAATAATCCAGATGATACCCTCGGATTTCCGTTATTTGATATCCCGGCAGGAAAAACACTCACAATCACATACAGTGCAGTGGTAGCAAATACAGTGGGCGCTGGCGATACCATTAGCAATAATACCCTTGCTACCTACGACAGTCTGGAAGCCGGTGGCGGCAGAAATGCCGATGATAACTCCGATGATGATAGCGCCGGTGTGCTGGATAATTATCAGGAAAGCGACATAGCAACGGTTGAAATCAGCAATGATATTGCTATTCAGAAAACATTGAACAGCAGTCATTCCAACAATGATTTCACCATTGGTGATCTGATTACTTATGATCTACAAGTCGATGTTATCGAAGGCATTACCACGGCTGTGGTTGTCACAGATAGTCTCCCGGCAGGTCTTGAATTAGAAGGGCCAGTGCGGATTATTGCCGGTCCGAACATCAGTTACAGCGGATCCGGCGTTGCCGTAGAAGCACCTGCAAATACACTAACTATCACCATGGGTACAGTCACCAACACGGCTGATGCTAACGCCAGTAATGATCAATTCACGATTGAAATTGATGCACGTGTAAAAGATATCCCCGCAAATATGGATGGTGATTCATTAACCAACTCAACTTCTGTTACAAGTGACGCAGGCTCAGCTGGGCCGGATACTGTCAATATTGATATTGTCGAGCCTAATCTGCAAGTTAGCAAAACACCGGATTCTGCCACGATTACCTTGGGTGATATCGTCACATTCACGATTAATGTTGACCATGTCAACAGCCATGCAGATGCGTTTGATGTGAGTCTGGATGATTTGATCCCGGTCGGCATGACCTATGTGCCTGGTTCACATCAAGGTGATGGTGTGGTTGATGAAAGCGATCCGGCGCAACCTGTGTTTGACCTGGGCGCCATCACGCTGGTGGATATGGGCAAGCAGTTCAGCTTTCAGGCAAGCATTGATAACGATGCAACCATTTCGCTACCGATCACCAATACGATTGACGTTGCCTACAGCTCACAAGCGGGTGCGCCAACAGATGACCGAACCTATACCGATTCAGGATCCGGTGTTGTAACCCCAGTCATCTCCAACGCACTGGATGCCATGAAAACTGTGGCATTGGTTGTTGATGCAGGAACGGCTGGGCAGGTTGATCCGGGTGATACACTTGAATATACAGTGACCCTGACCAATACGCTTGATCCGCTGAATAATGTTGTATTCACCGATACAATGCCAACGAATACAAGCTATGTTGCAGCTTCGTTAACCACAAATGCTGGAACTACTGACGAAAGTGCAGCGCCTGATTTACTTGTGGATATTGGTGATATGGCAACCAATGCTGTTGTTACCATCACTTTCCGGGTGACTGTTGATGCAGGAACACCAACGGGTACTGTCATCAGTAATCAGGGAAGCGTTGATTCTGACCAAACCACACCAGAACCAACCGATGAAGATGGTGTTGACGGCAATGGTGATCAACCAACTGATATTCCGGTCGGACCAGTCGCCACCATTAATAATCCATTGTATGTACAGAAAATTGTCAACTGGCTGGATGATGTTGATGCCAGCTCTGACATTACCGCTGGCGATACACTGCGCTACACGTTGATTATTGAAAATAACGGTAATCAAGCGCTGACCAACATCAGTGTGACTGATACCATTCCTGCTGGTCTTACTTTTATTGGTGGAAGTGATTCAGTCACGGGTGCAGGCACGATCAATGTTGCCGGATCAGCCGTTACAATCACAATTCCAAGCATTCCTGCCGGTGATTTTGAAATCGCTGAATTTGATGTCACAGTGGATGCGTTCGCTCCGACATCAGCCAGCTTTGTCAATCAAGCAGACACCGATTCTGACCAGACTACGCCAGGATTATCAGACAGTAATGGCGATAGCAGCGATGGTAATCAGCCAACCACAATCAGCGCAGTCAACGGTATTCCAGGAACACCGATTCTGGATGTCGAAAAACGCTGGAGTCTGAGTGTTGATGTAGACGGTGATGGACTTGTCGATCCTGGTGATGAACTCACCTATGTGATTACCACGCTCAACACAGGTTCCGCCCCTGCCACTGATGTCCGTTTCAACGACAGCATTCCTGTTGATACCACAGTGGTCAGTGGTTCAGTATTCACCAGTATCGGTTTGGTTGTGACTGAAGACCCAGTGTCTGTCAATATCGGTATACTCGATCCGGGTCAGCTCGTTTCGGTTAACTTTATGGTGACTGTCGATGCGGGTACTGCAGATGGCACCATTATTCCGAATCAGGCAACGGTGACAGCCACTGGCGGCATCAGCGAACCGAGTGATGATAACGGCAATGACGCCGATGGCAAAAACCCAACATTGACACCGGTTGATACCGGCGCTGGATCAGGTGGACCATCCGGATTATCTAAATCCTTACAATCAACCAGTGAAGCCGGCAGTACCGGAACAACCGTGCTGATTGGTGAAGTCCTGACCTATCAAGTCACTTTTAATCTGCCTGTCGGTACACTGGAAGAAGTGACGATCAGCGATACCTTGCCTGTCGGATTAAGCTATGTTGCCGGTACAGCACGTCTCCAACGTGTGTTTGATACCGGACTGAGCAGCTCAGTCAACCCTGGATCAATTAACACGGCTGGTAGCGCAACGTTTATTAGCCTGACGGATGGCAGTGATTTACTCGTCACCGGTAACCAGATTGACGTGTTCCTGGGTGATCTGATCAATTCAGATAATGATGCGAATACAGAATCATACACGCTGGAAGTAAAGGTTGTTGTTGAGAATATTGCTGCCAATCAGGCTGGCGGTTCACTCGATAACAGCGCCAGAATCAGCTATTTGAATGCATTGTCTCAACTGCAAATGCTAAGTCCAGTCAACACCAGTGTTGATATGATCGAACCGAATATCCAGATCAGCAAATCAGCATCGCCAACAACCTTGCTGGAAACTGGCGGTAATGTCACATTTACCTTGCAAGTCACCAATGCTGACACAGGGTCTACGGCAACTGCTTACAATGTGAATATCAACGATACTCTCTCAGCTGACTGGACTGCAATCACCGTTGATTCGATTACTCAGATTGGCGGTGTCAGCGGAATAACAGATAATTCGGCTTTTCCATCAGTCGACATTGATGTGTCGACCTTTCCAGTGGGTGGAACATTAACGGTGACAGTCACAGCCACCTCAGCCAATTTACTCAACGCAGGCCAGCTCACCAATACAGCGAACAGCGCATCGACCAGTTTGCCAGGGACTCAGGGAACCGGCAACGCAACACCTGGAAATTCAGGTGATACCGATGGAGAACGTACTGGATCGGGCAGCAATGCCAATGATTATTCAGATCAGGATAATGCTGTGATTCAAGTCGGCAATCCTGCCATTGTCAAAACCATTCTTAACCCGAAAACACGCTATGCAATTGGCGATGAAGTGGAGTATCAGCTTCAGGTAAGCATCCCTGCAAGCACCCGTTTTGCCAACACAGTGATTGAAGATGTTCTTGATGAGGGATTAATGTATGTCGCTGGTAGTTTTAGTTCGAGTGTTGACGCTGGTTTGAGTGCTACGCTAACACCCGTTGATTTTACCCGTACTGATAATGCACCAGCAGCCGGACAGGAAACGGCGTCTGCCAGTTTCGGTACGCTGAACAATAACGGGCTTCCAGCGGCAGCGAGAACCATCACCATTACGTATCGTGCAACGGTTGAAAACAGACTTGGAAACCAGAACAACCAGACCCTGGATAATACAGCAGCCTTCAAGTTTGATAATCCAGGAACCGGTAATACAACCTCTACCACGAATGCGAAATCAGTCACCGTTGGTGAACCAGCTCTGGCAATAACAAAAGCGATTACCAGTAATACAGCAAATCTGGATGCGGGTGATCAGGTTGATTTTACCGTTGTCGTTGAAAATACGGGCACGACGACTGCATTTGAAACTGTACTCGGTGACAGCTTGCCAACAGGACTGGTGACTATTACCAACCTCCAGGTGACAGCAATCACAGGTGGAACACCGACTCCAACATTGGCAAATAACGTGACTAGCTGGACTAGCGCTGCATTTGACATTCCAGTGAGTGGAACCATCACCATCAGCTTCAGTGCACAGCTAAGCAATACCGTGTTGCCTGGTCAGGCTATACAAAATTCTGCCCGCGCAGCATTCAGCAGTGTGGATGGTACATCTGCAAATGAACGCGATGGTTCTGATGCTGGTTCTGAGCAAACAGACGGGAATCTCGACAATTACAATGCCACAGGCAGCGCGCCTTCAATCATTGTTGCTGATCCGGTTCAACTGGATAAACAATTCCACAGCGACCCCGCATTAACCACCTATACAATTGGGGATACAATTGGCTATCGCTTAACCTTGAATTTACTGGAAGGGCAATTAAATAACGTCATTGTCACTGACACGCTACCAGACAACGTGCGTTTTGAAAGCGCGGTTGTCGGGGTTGGTAATATAGGTATTAGCCATCAATTCGCAGCAGTCTCAGAATCTGGTCAGCAACTAACATTCGATTTTGGCACGGTCAATAACCCAGCCAATAGCAATCTGACTGACGACTCTATCACTATTGATATCACTGTCACACTGCTGGATAGTGTCAGCAATGTTGATGGTGCCACGCTTGGCAACAATGCGACTATCTCGTTTACTGGTGCAAATGGCTCAGTCACTAGAGATTATGATAATGATGCTGGCACAGCAGGGATACAGCCACTTGACCTGACAGTGGTTGAACCGCTCGTTGAAATGACTAAATCAGTTAACCAGGCCTCGGTTCCACAAGGCGATATTGTCACCTTTACGGTTCTACTGGATCATGCTGTTGCCAGTACCGCAGATGCGTTTGACTTGCAAGTTATAGATACCTTACCTGCTGGATTGAGTTATATTGCTAATTCTGCCAGCATCCCTGTCATTGAATTGGGTCAACAACTGACGTTTGACATTGCAGCATTAACATTGCTGGACGACCAGACCAGCTTTAGCTATCAGGCGAGTGTAGATCTGAACGTAACCACAGGAACCACACTGACCAATAATGCCGGTGTGGTTTATTCCACACAACCTGGTGTAAATGCTGACGAGCGAAGCTATAGTGATACTGACAACGCAGATGTTGTGGTTGAAACAACCTCGTTTATTGAAGCCAGCAAAACAGTCGTTATTATTAATGATGCTGGCACAGTGGAACAGCTGGATATCGGCGATACCCTGGAATATACAGTCATTCTTGAAAACCAGGAAAATGCTGTCAGCAATGCTGTCTTCACTGACAACCTGCCAATTAACACCACCTATGTCGCCAACTCTTTAAGCTCAACTGCCGGGGTTACTGATGACAGCGCTGCGCCAGACCTGGTTGTCAATCTTGGCAATATGCTAGCAAATGATCTGGTAACCATCACCTTTCAGGTTACGATTAATGCCGGAACCGCAAACGGTACGGTGATTAGCAATCAAGGCAGTGTTGATTCTGACCAAACCACACCAGAACCAACGGATGTGGATGGCATCGATGGTAATGGTGACCAGCCAACCGATATTCCGGTCGGCGGACTTGCTCCGATAGCAAATGCCTTGCATGTGCAAAAGCTGGTTGATTGGATTGATGATGCCGATGCCAGCAACAGTATCACCGCTGGCGATACAGTACGCTATCGGTTTATTGTGCGTAATCTCGGCAACCAATCGCTCACCAATGTGTTTGTGACGGACACGATTCCTGCCGGACTCAGTGTTGTAGCAAATTCTGAAACCATCTCAGGATTAGGCAACACAGTTGCAGTCGCTGGAGCCAATCTGTTAGCTGCTATTCCATTACTTAACCCTGCAGCAAGTGAAACCATCAGCGTTGATGTAACCATTGATAGTCCATTGCTTGATACAGATGCTGATCTGACACTTGAGCAGTTTATTAATCAAGCTCAGATTGGGTCTGATCAAACACCGAACGCACAATCAGATAACAATGCTGATCCAGCCGATGGAACGCAACCAACGACGTTTACCGCTGTCGATGGAATACCGGGAACAGCGGATCTGGATCTGCAAAAACGCTGGTCACTGTTCAACGATGCCAACGGCAATGGCAGTGCCGATGAATTAGATGTGATCCAGTATACGATTACCATGACTAACAATGGTGCAGGCATCGCTAACAATGTGTTCGTTGATGATACGATCCCTGCCAATACCAGTATTGTTCCTAGCTCTATTGCCAGCAGTCAGGGTATCGTGATCAATGAAGCCCCTGTCTCGGTTAATGTTGGCAATGTCAATCCGGCAGCACAAATTACCATCACTTTTCAGGTTAAAGTTGATGCAGGCACACCGGGTGGAACCATTATCAGTAACCAGGCTTTTGCTGATGCGGACAACACGCCAGTCATACCAAGTGATGATAACGGTGACCCAAGCGATGGTTTAAATCCGGTATTGACACCGGTGACCGATACCAACACGTCCGCAAATCCTGCGATTATGAAATCACTGATCAGCAGCGATCAGGCAGACAGTGTTGATCCTCAGTTAGTGATCGGTGAAATTGCCACGTTTCAAATCACCTTTAATTTCCCGGCCGGACAACTTTCCGAGATTTCCCTGCTGGATATTTTGCCGGCGGGTATGACATATGTTCCTGGTTCATCCCAGCTGGCACGTGTGTTTGACACAGGAATTACCGCGTCCAGCAATCCGGCTGCAATTAATAGTACTGCATCCGCGCAGTTTGTCAGCTTGAATGATTCCACCGAAATCCTGATCAATGGTCAGCAATTGAGCGTGTTTTTGGGCGAAGTCATTGTTTCCGACGCGGATAATCAGGCAAGCTATCAATTACGCTATCAAACTCAGGTCAACAATATCGCCAGCAACCAGGCTGCTACAAGCTTGAACAATGCTGCAAGCTTAAACTTTCTGGATGGTTTGAATCAGCCGCAAACACTCACTCCGGTACAAAACACAGTGAGTGTGATTGAACCTGATGTACAGATTTTGAAAACAGCGAATCCACCACTAGTTCTCACCACAGGTGGTCTGGTTGAATTTACTGTGGTTGTCAGTAATCCTAGAAGCGGCGTTGCAGCAGATGCATTTGATGTCAATATCAGCGATTCATTATCGACTGACTGGAGTCAGCTCAATGTCATTAGCCTGACGCCAAGCAGCCCTGCTGTACTGGGTATTGTTGACAACAGTGCTGGCACAATACTGGATATCAGTATTGATCATTTACCGATCGATGAGACATTAACCATTGTTTATTCAGCACAGGCGGCGAGTGGTCTCGCGGTTGCCAGTATCAGTAATACAGCGAACAGTGATTGGAGTAGTTTGCCTGGAACATCGAATGGAGAACGTGATGGCGACGGCAATGGTGCGAATGATTATGTCGCCTCAAGCACAGCGAATGTGAATATTGGCGATACAGCATTGCAAAAATCAGTCATCAATCCACAAGGCCGTTATGCGGTGGGTGATGTCATTGATTATCAACTTGTTTTTGCCTTGCCTCCTGCTGCAATTCTGAATAATGTCGTACTCAGTGATGTGCTTGATGCTGGTCTGGAGCTAGTTCCAAATAGTTTACAAGTGATCAATAATCCATCGCTGTCTATCAGCGCTACAATCGCTGATTTTATTCGCTCGGATAATACCCCGGTAGCCGGTATGGAAACACTGACCCTGAATCTGGATACTGTGGAAAACACTGCAAACGTGGTTGATGTTGTTACGATTCAATACCAGGTCACGGTCGAGAATCTGTTGAATAATCAGGATAATGTCAAACTCAACAACGACGCGACAATTTCATTTACTAACCCAGGAGACCCGAATCTACTCATCAGCCAGAACGATTCGACTGAAGTCACCGTTGGGGAACCACATCTTGTCCTGACCAAAACCCTGCTCAGCTCTGCTAGTGGCGTTGATGCCGGTGACCTGATCGAATATCAAGTGGTTATTGCAAATGACGGATCAAGCCCGGCGTTTAATACAGTGCTCACAGATGTATTGCCTGCTGGCTTACTCTTGAACGGCACACCAGTGATTACTGCAAACAGTGGTAATTTTACTCTGCCAGTCATTAATACAGCTGGAAACCAATGGACAACAAATCCATTCCAGCTTCCAGTTGCTGCCAGTATGACGCTGACGATTCCTGCTCAAATTGATACTAGCGTGCTGCCAAGCGATACTATCCAAAACAGTGTTGGTGCAACATTTAGCAGTCATGCGAGTAATGGACGCAACGGAGACGATCCGAATGCAGATCAGGATGATGACTTGATTCTGGATAACTATGCTGTCACCGATGCAGCGCAAACCATTGTGATTAATGATCCGATTGCCATCAACAAATCGTTTGCTCCGGATGCAGGACAAACCACGTATACCATTGGTGAGCATCTTACCTATCGCTTGAAAATCGATTTGCTGGAAGGCTCTGTCAACAATGTTCAGGTATTTGATACCTTACCGGCAGGAACACGTTTTATCGCATCAACTGTCGCTGTTGGTAATACCGGTATCAGCCTGCAACTGCCGGGAACTGCTGTCGAGAATGGGCAAATACTGAGTTTCAATTTCGGTAACATCAGTAATCCAGCAAATGGCAATAACAGCGATGATCATGTTGTTATCGATATTGAAGTGGTCATCGAGGACATCGGCGCAAATCAAGATAGTTTTGTCCTTGATAATAATGCCAGCGTTCATTTTGACGGTGCCAATGGCCCGGAAATCCGCGACTTTGATAATGATTCAAACGCGCCGGGCAACCAGCCGTTGAGCTTGACTCTGGTTGAACCCGAGTTAAATATTACCAAGTCGGTTAATCCTGACGTTACACCTCCGGGTCAGGTGGTCAGATTCACTCTGGTTATCGACCACACCGTGAATAGTACAGCTGATGCTTTTGATCTTGATATTGTTGATACTTTACCTGCCGGCATGAGTTTTGTTACTGGATCAGCCAGTCAGGCAGTTCAGGTTAATGGTCAACAATTAACCTTTACGGTTGCTGTATTAACCTTGCTGGATGGTCAGACGACCATCAGCTACGATGTAATGATTGCCAATAATGCAGTACTGCAACAGGTATTGACCAATCAGGCGCAAATTACTTATAGCAGTCAAACAGGCAGCAACCCTGATGAACGCTTTTATAACGATGCGGATAGTGCTGATGTAATCCCTGATTCGTCAACAATACTGGACGCGTTGAAAACTGTCAGTGTAATTGATGATGGCACAATAACTGGGCAGTTAAATCCAGGTGATATTGTTGAATACACAGTGGTTATCAGCAACCAGGGAGCGACCGCGAATCAATTACTGTTTACAGACAATTTACCCGACCAATTGAGCTATGTGGCAGGTACGATGACCAGTAGCCTTGGAGTTGCCAATGATAGTTTGGCACCACAATTATCAGTCACACTGGCAAGCATTGCCAATGGCCAGAGTTTTATCGTTACCTATCAGGCTCAAATTGTTGCAGATGTCAGTGACGGCACTATTATTTCCAATCAAGGCATTGTGGATAGTAACGAAACATTACCAGAACCAACAGACTCGGATGGCATTGATGGCAATGGCGATCAACCAACAAGCATCGTGGTTGGTACCAGTGATACAACGAGCACAATGTCCGTGAATAAAACTTTTAGGCTCAGCAATGATCTTGTTGCCCCTGTCAACACCATCAATAACGGCGATGAAGTGACTTATGATATTGTCATTCGCAATACTGGCAATACCGAGTTAACCAACCTCAGCTTCTCGGATGTGGTGCCAAGTGGCACACAACCAACGGGTATGCAGGTCACACTAATCACTACAACGCAAGGAACTGCACCAGCTGTTAGTAATACAATTCAAATCTCGGATATTGGAACACTGGCTGCTGGACAATCAGTCACCATCAGTATGACAGGTATTGTCACTGGTACAGGTGTATTGAGTAATCAAGCAACCGTGAGCAGCACTGAAACAGGTGATCAACTGAGTGATGCGAATACCAATACAGATGATGGCGAACAGCCAACCACATTCCCGATTAGTGACGCTGGTGTGAGCGGACAACCTCAATTGGCTCTCAATAAAGCAGTGGTATTGCTGATTGATAGCAATGCAGATCAACAGGTTAATCCTGGTGAAGTGGTACGCTTTACCATCATTGCGGCCAATACCGGCAATGCAACTGCGATTGCAGTACACATTACTGATCTATTGTCAGGCTTGAATGCTGATCTGATTGCTGGTTCAGTCATTAGCAGTCAGGGCAATATACTATCCGAATCACCTGAATTGGCGATTGATACTGGCAACCTACTGCCAGGTGGTCAACTCACCGTCACGTTTGATATGGTTGCCCGCGATCCAGGACTACTCAGTAATACAGCAACGGTGACTGATCAGCAGGGAAATTCTGCAACTGCAGATGCAACAATCAACGTCATCGTATTCGAACCATTTGATCCACCACATGGCACAAAAACCATTAATTCAGATGGATTGCCAGAATTAGAATGGACAATGGTATGGATCAACCCAAACACCATCTACACCATGCCACTACGTGTAGTTGATCCAATTCCAGCGAATGCAACCTATGTTGCAAATAGTGTCATGTGTGTGGCACAGGGAATTTCATCCATTATCGATTGCAGCTTTGATAGTGCTAACAATCAAATCGTCATGAATGGTTTGATCGGCGCAGATGGAAACGCGCTTGATGCAGCAACCGCCAATAATGAAATCATCATTACCTTACGTACCAGAGTCGAAGATCTTGCGCTTGAGGTGGTCAATCAAGGACAAGGGTTGTGGGATGAAGATGGGGATGGCTCGGTGGATAATGATATCCCCAATCAGATCCCGGCATTAACTGACGAACCGGTCATCAGTGGAATCGCAGACCCAACTGTCTGGACACCTGTAGTACAACCACCAACACCTGGCTCAATAAAACCTATACCAACACTGGCAGAATGGAGTCGTCTATTACTAATGATGTTAATCCTGTTAATTTCTATTTCACAGATTAGAAACAAGAAAAAAACACCCATGTAAAACACCTATCGTTTTCCCTCTACTTTGTTCAATCGCTGCGTTGAAAATGCTAATTTATACATGTAAACATTGCACCTTGCTCATTAGATGAAATAGAGGACAATTTGAAAAATACACGCGAACGAAAACCATTCAAAACTTCCAACTCTACTTTTCGCATTTGAGAATGCCTCATTTAGAGTGTGTCAGTTTTTGTGACGGGCCAGACGTAAAGACGCAGTAATAGCAGGCTATTGGAAGGCTTTGCAACAACGCTATTCGCAAAAAATGATGTGCTATATAATGGGGTATTCTTGAACGCGAAAGGTATACTATCAACTATGTGTTTTTAATCGATTTCTGGACTCTGTTTGGCCGCGCATCAAACACAATGTTTTGTGCTCCACTTAACACCTGAAATGCTTTGCCTTTCGCGCGCGAGATCAATGTCACACCAGCTTGTTGTGCAACCTCGACTCCCATTTGAGTCGCGCCAGAACGTGACAGTAGAATCGGTATTTGCATCTGGCTGATTTTAATCACCATCTCAGAGGTCAAACGCCCTGTCGTATAAAACACTTTGTCAGCTCCGCTAATTTTCTCTAACTGCATGTATCCGGCAATCGCATCGACTGCGTTATGTCGTCCAACATCCTCAACAAACACCACGATTTCACAGCCTGCACATAATGCACAGCCATGCACTGCTCCAGCCTGCTTGTAAACCAGATTATAATCGCGAATGGTGCGCAATAAAGCATAGCAATCAGATTGTTTAAATGGTGGATGATGCATGTTGATCTGCTGAATTTTATCCATCAGCGAGCCGAATACCGTGCCTTGGCCACAACCCGTTGTAATAGTACGTTTTTCCAGCATACTGCGTATATCAGTGTGTTGTTTGCTGGTGACCACTGCGACTGAATTGGTTTCCCAATCAACTTGTATAATGCGCACTTGATCCAGATTATCCAGCAAGCCTTGGTTAAGCAAGTAACCAAGCGTCAGTAATTCTGGATGAGAACCGATGGTCATTAATGTAACAATCTCGTATTTATCAAGATAAATCGTCAGTGGTCGTTCGCCAACCAGAGACACTGGCTGACTTTCCCCCTGCTCATTCATTGCATCAACCGTTGTCGTTGATGACAATCCTGCATTGGATAGTTGCAACTCTGGATAGTGGCGAGGCGAAGGCGTATACATGTCGCTAAATTAAACGCTGTTGTAAATCTTCAAGTTGTTCAGGTGTATTAACATTGAGGAAAACATCGGGTTGATCTGAGCAATCTGTTTTTACCAATTCATGTTGTTCAAGCCAGCGATCGATCTTGCGTTCGCCGCTCTGCAAATAATCCGCCAAATCATCTTGTAATTCTGTTCGAATCAATAAAAAAACCGGGTGCACGCGCTCGCCATCATCAGGAATACAGCAATCTGCTTGCGCCTCTTCTAAGGTCTGGGTCATACGTAACAGGATTTCTGCATTAATCAATGGACAGTCACATGGTACTGAGAACACCAGCTCAGTATCAGCCTGTCGCATCACGCTTAACACACCGGCTAATGGCCCTGAGAAGCTTTGATCCAGGTCAGGAATAATTCGATAACCTAACGCTTCATATAAATCTTGATTCCGATTAGCATTAATCACAACTGGATCAGCAACCTGAATCAATGCATCCAAAGCATAAGAAACCAGTGGTCGATTAAGCAGAGAGATCAGTCCCTTATCTTCAGAATTAAAGCGTCTAGCTAATCCACCTGCTAACACCATACCTGTGATTGAATCCGACAAGATTATTTTCTCCTGTGATTACTCGATTGACTAAAACTATTGTTGGTGTCTGGGAACAGATATAATAATTGAATTGATAGACACTCCATCAACAATAATAATTTTGGATACCGGAACTCCATGCATTCTTATTCTATCTAAGAAACAACGTATTTTTCTTTCTAACGCTCATTCTAACAAACTCAGGACAACCCATAATGAAACTATCGCTCAACTCCAGCATTCGATCTTTATGTCGAACCAGTGCTCGTACCCTTGCTATTGCAATCGCGTTATCACTCGCATCATGCGCAAGCAACAGCAAAAAAGACGACGAAGCC
>VAPL010442310.1_pt1 | contig 17107 bp, 14 predicted proteins | sample 3395061 | NCBI WGS metagenome assembly VAPL01 (sample SAMN08290444, study PRJNA428436) | hydrothermal vent metagenome | isolation source: Deep-sea hydrothermal vent chimney 2 | place: Pacific Ocean: Juan De Fuca Ridge | depth 2182 m m | reverse complement strand
GGGCATGGTGCTGGAACCGCCGCACCTTGATCCTACCGCCGGCGCGGCGGCGGCCATAGATGAAATCGTCTACGCCAATGTCATGGAAGGCCTGACCCGAATCGACCGCAACGGCGCCGTCAAACCGGCCCTGGCCGAAAGCTGGAGCATTTCAGACGATGGCCTGACCTATACTTTCAAGCTGCATACGGGTGTTAAATTTCACGATGGCACGACATTTGATTCAGCCGACGTCAAGTTTTCGCTGGATCGCGCCAGGGGTGAAAAATCGGTCAACGCGCAAAAGCCGTTATTTAAGGCGATCACCAACGTCGCCACGCCGTCGGCCGATACGGTGGTCGTTACGCTAAGCCAGCCGACCGGCAGTTTCCTGTTCAATATGGGTTGGGGCGACGCGGTTATCGTGGCGCCCGAAAGCGCCGATAACAACAAGTCCAATCCGGTCGGCACCGGCCCGTTTAAATTCAAGAAATGGAGCAAGGGCAACAAGATCGAACTGGTGCGCTTCGATGGCTACTGGGGCCAGGCGGCCAGGCTCAAGTCGGTGACGTTTAAATTCATCCCCGATCCGATGGCGGCGATGGCGGCGTTGATGGCTGGCGATGTCGATGCCTTCGCTAATTTCCCGGCGCCGGAAAGCATTGGCCAGTTTCGGGCCGATCCACGGTTCGATGTGGTTGCCGGTTCCACCGAAGGCGAGACCATCTTGGCCATGAACAACGGCAAGGGGGCGCTGAAGGATATCCGCGTCCGCCGCGCCATTTCCAGCGCCATTGACCGCAAGGCCATTATCGATGGCGCGATGTTCGGCAATGGCACTCCGATCGGGACGCACTTCGCGCCGCACCACCCGGCCTATGTCGATTTAACCGGGCGTTATCCATACGATTTGGCGAAGGCCAAAAAATTATTGGCGGAAGCCGGCTACGCCAATGGGCTTAAGTTGAAAATGAAACTGCCGCCGCCGTCTTATGCCCGTCGTGGCGGTGAAATTATCGCCTCGCAACTGAAAAAAATTGGCATCGAGGTGGAAATCATCCCGGTCGAATGGGCGCAATGGCTGAAGCAGGTGTTCAAGGGGCGCGACTACGACCTGACCATTGTTTCCCATACCGAACCCATGGATATCGGCATTTACGCTCGCGATGACTACTATTTCGATTATCATAGCGCCGCCATGAAGAAAGTTATGGCCGAACTGAATGCGACGGCCGGTGAAAAGAAACGTTACGCGCTGATGGCCAAGGCGCAAAAAATCATCACCGAAGACGCGGTCAATGTATTCCTGTTCCAGCTCGCCAAGACCGGGGTCTGGAGAAAAGGCATCAAGGGCCTGTGGCATAATTCTCCGGTTCAGGCCAACGACCTGACCGGCGTCTATTGGGAATAGCGTTACCTGTAATAAGAAGGGGCGGGCCGTCCGACGGCGGCTCGCCCCCATATAGTACTTTATGACGATTTTCCTCCTCCGGCGCGTCCTGACCCTGCTCGCCACGCTGATCGTCGCCTCCGTCGTGGTTTTTGTGGTCCTGGAAATAATCCCCGGCGATCCGGCGGCGGTAATGCTGGGAATCAACGCCCAGGCCGATACCCTGGCCGCGTTGCGGGCCGAAATGGGCCTGGATCTGCCGGCGGCAACGCGATATTTCAACTGGATTACGGGCTTGTTGCAAGGCGACCTGGGCAACAGCTACACCTATGGCGTTCCGGTCAGTGAACTGGTTAACGAACGGGTCGTGGTCAGTCTGCCGCTGGCCCTGCTGGCCATTTTGCTGTCGACGGCAATCGCTATTCCAACCGGCGTATGGGCCGCCTCGCGGCACAACAAGCCGACCGATATCGGGGTCATGGGGGTCAGCCAGATCGCCGTCGCCATTCCCAATTTCTGGTTCGCAATCCTGTTGATTCTGCTGTTTGCGGTGAAACTGCAATGGTTCTCGGCGGGCGGTTTCGCCGGCTGGGAAAACGGTTTCTGGGGGGGCATGAAATCACTGCTGTTGCCGGCCCTGGCCCTGGCCCTGCCGCAGGCCGCGATTCTGGCGCGGGTGACCCGGTCTTCGGTGCTGGAGGTTCTGGGCGAGGATTTTATCCGCACGGCGCGGGCCAAGGGCCTCGGCAAGACCTCGGCCCTTTGGCGGCACGGCGTGCGCAACGCCCTGATTCCGGTCGTCACCATCATGGGGTTGCAGTTTTCCTTCCTGCTGGCCGGCACCATTATAATCGAAAACGTCTTCTATCTGCCGGGTCTGGGCCGGTTGATTTTTCAGGCTATCGCGCAGCGGGACCTGATCGTGGTCAAGGACCTGATCGTGCTGCTGGCCGGTACGGTGGTGGTGGTCAACTTTATTGTCGATATGCTTTACGCCATCCTTGATCCGCGCCTGCGAGGCGGCGGCCATGGCTGAAATACTGCGAAAGGCCCTGACCAACCGCTCGTTCGTCATCGGCGCCGTGGTGACCGTGATGTTTATTCTGATCGCCGCCGTTTCACTGCTGTGGACGCCGTTTCCCTTCGATGAAGTGGTGATCGCGGCGAAGCTTCAAACGCCGTCGGCGGAACACTGGCTGGGCACCGATCATTTCGGTCGCGATGTTTTTTCGATGATGATGGTGGGGGCGCGCAATTCCATCGTGGTGTCTTTGGTCGCGGTCGGTATCGGCGCCGGTTTCGGCATCCCCCTGGGCGCCCTGGCGGCGGCCCGGGGCGGCTGGGTCGACGAGGCGGTGATGCGCTTCAACGATTTTACTTTCGCCTTTCCCGCCCTGCTGTCCGCCGTGATGATTACCGCGCTGGCCGGTCCCGGCGCGGTCAATTCGATCGTCGCCATCGGGATATTCAATGTCCCGGTATTCGCCCGGCTGACGCGCGGCGCGGCGCTGCCGGTATGGCGGCGGGAATACATCCTGGCGGCGCGGGTCAGCGGCAAGGGCGCGGTGCAGATAACCTTCGAACATGTGATTCCCAATATCGCCAGCATCCTGATAGTTCAGGCGACTATCCAGTTCGCGCTGGCGATTATCGCCGAGGCCGGCCTGAGCTATCTGGGGCTAGGCACCCAGCCGCCCAATCCCAGTTGGGGAAAGATGCTGAGCGAGGCCCAGACTTTCATGTTTCTGGCCCCCCATCTGGCGATATTTCCGGGCCTGGCCATCGCCCTGATGGTGCTTGGTCTCAACCTGTTGGGCGACGGTCTGCGCGACGTGCTCGACCCGCGCCTTCGCAGGCGACGCTGATGGCCCTGCTTACCGTCGAAAACCTGTCGGTTAATATAGGCCGGGCGTACATACTCAGGGATGTGAATTTTTCCATGGAACGGGGCGAGACGCTGGGTTTTGTGGGTGAATCCGGATGCGGGAAATCTATCACGGCGATGGCCGTCATGGGCCTGCTTCCGGAACAGGCGCGGGTTTCCGGGCGCATTCTGTTCGACGGCCAGGACCTGGTTACGCTTGATGACCGGGCAATGTGCAAGGTTCGCGGTCGGCGCATCGCGATGATTTTTCAGGAACCGATGACGGCGCTGAACCCGGTCAAGACCATCGGTTTCCAGATTGCCGAGGGGATGCGGCTGCATTTGGGGCTGGGCCGGGCGGAAGCGGAGAGCCGCGCCGTCGCCCTGCTCGACCGGGTCGGCCTGCCGGGGCCGAGATTTTCACCGGGTCTTTATCCGCACCAGTTGTCGGGCGGTCAACGGCAGCGGGTGGTGATCGCCATGAGCATGGCCTGCAAGCCCGATATCCTGATCGCCGATGAACCGACCACGGCGCTGGATGTGACCATCCAGGCCCGCATTCTGGATCTTGTCGCCGAACTGGTGGAACAGGCGGGCATGGGGCTTATCATGATTACCCATGACCTGGGCGTGGTCGCCGAAACCACGGAGAACCTGGCCGTCATGTACGCCGGATCGATGGTCGAAAGCGGCGCTACGGCGAAGGTTTTCGAGACGTTGGCGCACCCATACTCACGGGGGCTGTTCGCCGCCATGCCGCACCTGGAAAACGATCAGGGACTTGCCCCCGGGGCGCTTCTGCCGACCATTCCGGGCACCGTCCCGCCGCCTACGGAACGGCTTGCGGGCTGCGCTTTCGCCGGGCGCTGCGAGCGTATTCAGGATCGATGCACGGCATCCATCCCGGCCTTGCGGCGCGACCGGGGCGATCACCTTGTCGCCTGCTTCAATCCATGGGGGACGGCGGCATGAGCGACCCGCTTCTGGTTTTGCACGATTTGCACCGCGAATACCTGTTGCCGAGGCGAAAATTGTTTCGACCGGCGCCGCGCCTGCAGGCCGTGCGCGGCGTTTCGATCACCATCAACCGGGGCGAAAGCCTGGCTATCGTCGGCGAGTCCGGATGCGGAAAATCGACCCTGGCGCGTTCCGTCGTGGCCCTGGAAGCGCCCTCGCGCGGCACCGTTACCTTGCGCGGCAAAAATCTGTTCGCGCTGGCCCCCGCCGACTTGCGAAATATGCGGCGGCATGTCCAGATGGTCTTTCAGGACCCGTATGGTTCGCTTGATCCAAGGCATAAGGTCGGTCGCATCGTCGCCGAACCATACGCCGCGCTGATCGCCAAAACCGGTCGCCGGGAAATAACCGAAATCGTCGCCTCGGTGCTGCTCGACGTCGGCCTCAATCGCCAGGACGCCGATAAATATCCACATGAATTTTCCGGCGGTCAACGGCAGCGTATCGCCATCGCCAGGGCGTTGATAACCAAACCGGACCTGATCGTCGCCGACGAGGCGGTTTCCGCCCTGGATGTTTCGGTGCAGGCGCAGGTGCTTAATCTGATGACCACGCTGCGCCGGGAACACGGCCTGGCATACCTGTTTATCAGTCACGATCTAAGCGTCGTTCGCCATGTTACGGATCGCGTCGCGGTCATGTATAATGGCCGCATCGTCGAGATCGGCGCGACCGGGAAGGTCTTTGCCGCGCCCCGGCATCCCTATACGAAAATGCTGCTGGAGGCCGTGCCGCGACCCGATCCGGGGTTTAAAAGGAAACGCGCGATTATCGAGGATATGGGCGATATGCCGAAGGTGGGATGCCCGTTTGCGCCCCGTTGCGCAAGGGCCGAAAAGGGCTGCCGGGATGCGGAACCGGCATTAAGACCCCTGGAAGACGGCTCGTCCGTGGCCTGTCATCTGGTTTGAACAAAGGGATATGAAAGCCATGTCGGACGGCAAAATATTGGTCGGTGGAAAGTGGCGGGAAGTTGCATCGGGTCAGACTATTCCGGTCGTCAACCCCAGTACCGGAGAGGTCTTCGGCCGGATCGGCCGCGGCGCGGGGGCCGATATCGATCTTGCCGTCGCCGCCGCGCAATCGGCCCTCGACGGCGGCTGGGGCCACATGCCGGCCTTCGAACGGGGGCGGCTGATGACCCGCCTGGGCCAGGCCATTCTGGATAATATCGACGTTTTGACGGATATGGAAACCGCCGATGTGGGCAAGCCGGTGCGGCAATCGCGCAACGACGTGACGGCGTGCGCCCGCTATTTCGAATTTTATGGCGGCGCGGCGGACAAGATTCACGGCGAAACCATCCCCTATCTGGATGGCTATACCGTGATGACCCTGCGCGAGGCGCACGGGGTGACCGGCCACATAATTCCCTGGAATTACCCCATGCAGATAATCGGCCGCAGCGTCGGCGCCGCGCTGACCATGGGCAATGCGTGTGTCCTGAAGCCAGGCGAAGACGCCTCGCTGACTTCGCTGAAAATTGGCGAGTTGGCGTGTGAAGCGGGATTTCCCGCCGGGGCCCTGAATATCGTTACCGGGCTGGGCGGCGAAGCCGGCGCCGCCTTGTCATCTCATCCGGGAATTCGCCATATTTCCTTTACCGGGTCGACCGGGGTCGGCACCCTTATCCAGCAGGCGGCGGCGGAAAATACCGTTCCGGTTACGCTGGAACTGGGCGGCAAGTCGCCGCAGATCGTTTTCGGCGATGCCGACCTGGATGCGGCGGTGCCGTTCCTGACTAACGCCATCGTGCAAAACAGCGGCCAGACCTGTTCGGCCGGCAGCCGGTTGCTGGTGCAGGAACCCATCCATGACGAACTGCTCGAAAAAGTCGCCCAAGGGTTCAGGGAAATGGTCGTCGGCCCGGCCGAACGCGACCTCGACTGTGGCCCCATGGTTAACAAGGAACAGCTCGATAAAGTAAACTGCTATCTGGCCATGGCCGATGGCAACGGCCCCCGTATCGTCGCCCGGTCCGGCCTGGCGGATGGACTGCCAGAAGGCGGCTATTACGTGCGCCCGACCCTGATTGCCGATGTCCCGCGCGATCACCCGCTGGCCCAGGAAGAAATTTTCGGCCCGGTGCTAAGCGTTATTTCATTTACCGATGAAGCCGACGCGCTGGCCATCGCCAACGGCACCAAATACGGCCTGGTCGCCGGCCTGTGGACCCGCGACGGGGCCCGCCAGATGCGTCTGGCCCGCGCTCTTCATGCAGGTCAGGTGTTCATCAACAATTACGGCGCCGGCGGCGGCGTCGAACTGCCCTTCGGCGGGGTCCGGGGCAGCGGCTTCGGCCGCGAGAAAGGATTCGAGGCGCTATACGGGTTCTCGGCGACCAAAACGGTGGCGATCAGGCACGGTTAAATTACCGAAGCGGTGCCCGCGCCGGTCGCCGCGGCCAGGATGTGGCGGTCGGCATCGGCGATAATTCGGGCGATTTTGCGGCTGCGGCAGTGCCTGAGCATGACCAAAATGCTGATTGAAGCGCTGGGCGGGCGGGACGGAATCGATGGTTACGGCAAGGCGGCGCTGTGCGGCGAGGGCGGCGAGGTCGAACACGCCGCCCTGTGGCATGTCGCCGGCGGCTACGGCATGCGCGAACATCTGGGCGTGGCCAGGGCCATTGTGCCATCGGCCATGAAAGTCGGCGGGGTCGGCGGGCGCATCGATATTCCGCTGGGGCATATTAATGCCGCCTATGTCCGGAGCCATTTCGACGCCATGGAAATCAGCGTCTCCGATGGCCCGCGCCGGGATGAAATACTGTTCGCCCTGGCGATGTCGAAAGGCCCGCGCATCCACAGCCGCATGGGTGGTCTGGAAGCCGAAGACGTGGAAGGCAACGACGGGCTGCGGTAAGGTTTTCCGCCGGTTATATTTTATATATATATATTTCATGCTTGAAATATAATTCAATCGCCAATAATATTGCTCCCGCCTAAACAACACAGGTTAAGGGGCGATCCATGAAAGTCGTGTGTCTGGGCGGCGGCCCGGCGGGTCTGTATTTCGCCATCAGCATGAAACTCAGGGATGCCGCCCATCAGGTCGTGGTAATCGAAAGAAACAAGGCCGACGACACCTTCGGCTGGGGCGTCGTGCTGTCCGATGAGGCGCTTGAAAAGATGGTCGGAAACGACCCGGCAAGCGCCGAGTCGATCCGTGAAAACTTTGCCTACTGGGATGACATCGCGGTTCACCACAAAGGCCGGAAAACGGTCTCGGGCGGCCATGGCTTCGCCGGAATAGGCCGCCGCAGGATGTTGATGATCCTGACCGCGCGGGCCAGGGAATTGGGCGTCGATCTGCGCTTCGAAACGGAATTCGGCGCCATCGAAGATTATCAACGTGACTACGACCTGGTGGTCGCCTGCGACGGTATCAATTCGGCGGTGCGGACGCAGTATCAGGATTTTTTCAGGCCCGATATCGATATCCGGGATTGCAAGTTTATCTGGCTCGGGACGCATCAGAAATTCGATGACGCCTTCACTTTTATTTTTACCGAGACCGAACACGGCTGGATCTGGGCTCACGCCTATCAGTTCGACGACGATACCGCGACGGTGATTGTCGAATGCAGCGGCGAAACCTGGCGCCGGTTCGGTTTCGCCGAGATGTCCAAGGAACGGATTATCGCCGCCTGCGAAGACACCTTCGCCGCCTATCTTGACGGCCACGCGCTTATGTCCAACGCCGATCATTTGCGCGGGTCCGCCGTGTGGATGAACTTCCCGCGGGTTATTTGCCAGAATTGGCATCATCAAAATGTCGTGCTGATGGGCGATGCGGCGGCGACCGGGCATTTTTCCATAGGTTCCGGGTCCCGGCTGGCCTTCGACAGCGCCATTTCGCTGGCCGGTTACCTGCACGGCGAAGCGACAATGGAACGGGCCTTCGAGCGCTATCAGGACGAGCGGCGGCTGGAAGTACTGCGGTTGCAGTCGGCCGCCCGCAATTCGCTGGAATGGTTCGAACACGCCGAACGCTATGTCGATTACGATCCTGTTCAGTTCACTTATGCCCTGTTGACCCGCTCGCAGCGGATCAGTCACGAAAACCTGCGTCTGCGCGACAAGGCCTGGCTGGAAAGCGCCGAAGACTGGTTTCAGGTTCAGGCCGGGCAACCGGCGGGTTCGGGAAAGGCCCCCATGTTCACGCCGTTCAGGCTGCGCGGCATGGAAGTCGCGAATCGTGTCGTGGTGTCGCCCATGGCGCAATACAAGGCCGTCGATGGCCGCCCCGGCGATTGGCATTTGATCCATTACGGCGAACGCGCCAAGGGCGGCGCCGGGCTGGTCTGTGTGGAAATGACCTGTGTCAGCCCGGAAGGCCGGATCACGCCGGGTTGTCCGGGGCTGTATGCGCCCGAACACGAGGCCGAATGGCGCCGCCTGAATAATTTCGTACACCGCGAAACCGACGCCAAAATCTGCTGCCAGATCGGCCATTCCGGGCGTAAGGGCTCGACCCAGCTGGGCTGGATGGAAATGGATTCGCCGTTGCCGGACGGCAACTGGCCGCTGCTTTCGGCTTCGGCGATTCCCTGGTCGGCCGATAACGCCACACCGAAGGCCATGGACCGGGCCGACATGGACATGGTCCGCGATCAATTCGTCGGGGCCACCGGGATGGCCGACCGGGCCGGTTTCGATATGATCGAATTGCACGCGGCGCACGGCTATCTGATCTCGTCGTTTATTTCGCCCCTGTCCAATATTCGGGACGACGACTATGGCGGCTCCCTTGAAAACCGTATGCGTTATCCCCTGGAAATATTCACGGCGATGCGCGCCGCCTGGCCCGACCACAAGCCCATGTCGGTGCGTATTTCCGCCCATGACTGGGTCGAACGGCGCGGCCTTGCGCCGGATGACGCCGTTGCCGTTGCCCGCATGTTCAGCGAGGCCGGGGTGGATATTATCGATGTTTCCACGGGCCAGACATCGACCGGGGCCGAGCCGGTTTACGGCCGCATGTACCAGACCCCGTTCGCCGACAAAATTCGCAACGAACTGGGTGTCGCGGTGATGGCCGTCGGCAACATCTACGAGCCCGATCACGTTAATTCCATTTTGATGGCCGGACGCGCCGATCTGGTCTGTCTGGCCCGCCCGCATCTGGCCGATCCTTACTGGACCCTGCACGCGGCGGCGAGCCTGGGCGAACAAGGCCAGAAATGGCCCGACCCTTACCAGCCCGGCCGCGATCAGTTGTATCGCCTGGCCGAACGGGCCGAGGCGATGGTGGTGCGGGCGTGACCGATCTGACCGGCAGGAAGGCCCTGATAACCGGCGGCGGCGGCGGAGTCGGGGCGGCCATGGCGCTGGCCTTCGCCGAGGCCGGGGCCGGGGTCTGGATTTCCGGACGCTCCGAAGACCGCCTGTGCCGCGTCGCCGCCCGGCACGACAGGATTTCCAGCGTCGCCGCCGACGTCACCGACGAGCGGTCCGTGGAAACCATGTTCGCCGCCTGCGGGCCGGTCGATATTGTCGTCGCCAATGCCGGGGCGGCGGAAAGCGCACCTTTCCTGAAGACCGATCTGACCGCCTGGCAGCGCATGATCGCGGTCAACCTGACCGGAGTTTTCCTGACCCTGCGCGAAGGACTGCGGCAACTGCCGGACCGGGGCGGGCGGTTGATCGCCATCGCCTCGACGGCCGGCCTCAAGGGTTATGCCTACGTCGCGCCCTATGCGGCGGCCAAGCATGGCGTGGTCGGCATGGTCAGGTCGCTGGCCCGGGAAATCGGCAAAACCGGAACCACCGTCAACGCCATCTGCCCCGGTTTTCTGGACACCGGCATGACGGACCGGTCGATCGCCAATATCATGGCCAGCACCGGCATGGATCAGGCTGCCGCCCGCGCCCGGTTGACCGGTCACAATCCGCAGGGCCGCCTGATCGACCCCGGCGAAGTCGCCGCCACCGCCCTTTGGCTGTGTGGCGGCGGCGCGGCTTCCGTCAACGGCCAGGCGATTTCGCTGTCCGGAGGCGAAGTATGAACCGGTTGCCGGGACGACGCGATACGGGCATCGAAAAGCGCCGCCTGCGGATGTGGATCAGGATGCTGCGGACCACCCGCGCCGTCGAATCCCGGTTGCGGGAATACCTGCGCGAAGAATATCATACCACCCTGCCCCGGTTCGATGTTCTGGCCGCCCTGTACCGGGCCGAAGAAGGCCTGAAAATGAGCGCCCTTTCGAAACGGCTGCTGGTGTCGAACGGTAATGTTACCGGAATCATCGACCGGCTGACCGCCGACGGACTGGTCCGGCGAAGGCCGGTCGAAAATGACCGGCGGGCCATGGTGGTCTGCCTGACGCCATCGGGGCGCAGGCTGTTCGCCCGCATGGCCGATGGCCACGAGCGACTGGTAAACAGCCTGTTTGGCGATGTGGACGACAAGGATCTCGACGCGCTGGCCGATATTTTCGGTCGCCTGAAACGGATGGATGGTGACGATGACCCAGATGACTGAGCTGAACCCGAAGCACTTCAAATGGGCCATGCAGGGAACCGTCGCGGTGATCCGGCTGGACCGGCCGGAACGCAAAAATCCGCTGACCTTCGACAGTTACGCCGAACTGCGCGACACCTTTCGCGATCTGGCCTACGCCGAAGATGTGGACGCGGTGGTGTTCGCCTCCAATGGCGGGAATTTCTCCTCCGGCGGCGATGTCCACGACATCATCGGGCCGCTGGTCGGGATGGACATGAAGCAACTGCTGGCCTTTACCCGGATGACCGGCGATCTGGTCAAGGCCATGCTGGGCTGCGGCAAGCCGGTTATTTCGGCGGTCGATGGCGTCTGCGTCGGGGCCGGGGCGATTATCGCCATGGCTTCGGACCTGCGGCTGGCTAGCCCGCAGGCGAAAACCGGCTTCCTGTTCACCCGAGTCGGCCTGGCCGGCTGCGACATGGGGGCGTGCGCCATTCTGCCCCGCATCATCGGCCAGGGCCGGGCCGCCGAATTGCTCTATACCGGGCGCACCATGAGCGCCGCCGAAGGCCTGGAGTGGGGTTACTTCAACGCCATCCATGCGGCGGATATTCTCGATGCCGAGGCCCTGAAGCTGGCCGGCCGCATCGCCGCCGGGCCGACCTTCGCCAATGGCATGACCAAAACGCAGTTGGTTCACGAATGGAACATGTCGCCCGATCAGGCGATCGAGGCCGAGGCGCAGGCACAGGCGATATGTATGCAAACGAAGGATTTCGAACGGGCCTACCGGGCCTTCGTGGCCAGGGAAAAACCGCTGTTCGAGGGCGACTGATGGGCGACAGGAGCTTCCTGAACTGGCCGTTTTTCGAGGACCGGCACCGGCAATTGGCGGACCGGCTGGAGAATTGGTGCGAAGCCAATCTGCCGGTCGATCACGGCGAGGTGGATAACGCCTGCCGGGGTTTGGTGGCCGATCTGGGGGCGAGCGGTTTCCTGGAATATACCGCCGCCGATAAAGATGAAACCCTGGATGTCCGCTCGTTGTGTCTGATTCGCGAAACCCTGGCCCGGCATGACGGGCTGGCCGATTTCGCCTTCGCCATGCAGGGCCTGGGCATGGGCGCGGTATCCCTGTTCGGGTCGGGCGGGCAGCGCCGGTGGCTGCAAAAAACCCGTACCGGACAGGCGATACCGGCTTTTGCGCTGACCGAACCCGAATCCGGCTCGGACGTCGCCAACATCGCCATGAGTGCGGTTCGGGATGGTTCCGATTATATCCTTAACGGCGAAAAAACATGGATTTCGAACGGCGGCATCGCCGATCTTTATGTGGTGTTCGCCAGAAGCGGCGAGGCGCCGGGGGCGAAGGGATTGTCGGCCTATCTGGTGCCGGCGGCGACGCCCGGCCTGGAAATCGCCGAGCGGCTCCACGTGATCGCCCCGCATCCGCTGGCCCGTTTGACGTTCAACAATGTTCGAATACCCGAAAGTGCGCGGATCGGCAATCCGGGCGACGGCTTCAGGATCGCCATGGCGGTGCTCGACGTGTTCCGCTCGACCGTCGGCGCGGCGGCCCTGGGTTTCGCCCGGCGGGCGCTGGACGAAACGCTGAAGCGCGGCGCCAGCCGGCGGCTGTTCGGGGCGCCCCTGCACGACCTGCAAATGGTTCAGGGGCACATAGCCGATATGGCGTTGCAGGTGGATGCCGCCGCCCTGCTGGTGTACCGCGCCGCCTGGAGCAAGGACATGGGCGCCCGCCGGATTACCCGCGAGGCCGCCATGGCCAAGCTTTACGCCACCGAAAGCGCCCAGCGGGTGATCGACGCGGCGGTCCAGATACACGGCGGCGACGGCGTCCGCAAGGGCTCGGTGGTGGAACGGCTGTACCGGGAAATTCGCGCCCTGCGCATTTACGAAGGGGCGTCCGATGTCCAAAAAATTGTTATCGCGCGCACACAAATCGGGAGCACATAGCCATGTTGGGACCCTCCGCACACGACGATACATTCAGCCGGGACAACCTGCCCGCACACGGACAGTTGCCTGACTTCCTGCTTGAAAAATATCCCTATCCGGAATATCTGAACGCCGCCGTGGCGCTGACCGATGACATGGTCGAGCGGGGTTTCGGCGATCACACCGCGCTGATCGGCAACGGTCGCCGGCGCACCTATAAGGAACTGTCGGACTGGACCAACCGTCTGGCCCATGTGCTGGTCGACGACCTTGGTATCGTGCCGGGTAACCGGGTGCTGATCCGCGCCGCCAACAATCCGGCGATGGTCGCGTGCTGGCTGGCGGCGACCAAGGCCGGGGCCGTGGTGGTTAACACCATGCCCATGCTGCGCGCCTTCGAACTGGGCAAGATTATCGACAAGGCGGAAATCGCTCTGGCCCTGTGCGATACCCGGCTGATGGATGAACTGGTCAATTGCGCCAAGCGAAGCGGGTTTCTGAAAAAGGTGGTCGGCTTCGACGGCACGGCCAATCACGATGCCGAACTGGACCGCATGGCGCTTGGCAAACCGGTCAGGTTCGACGCCGTCCGCACCGGCCGCGACGATGTCGCGCTGCTTGGCTTTACCTCGGGCACCACCGGCGAGCCCAAGGCGACCATGCATTTTCATCGTGATCTGCTGATTATCGCCGATGGCTACGCCGGGGAGGTCCTGCGGGTGACGCCCGAAGACGTATTTGTCGGCTCGCCGCCGCTAGCCTTTACCTTCGGCCTTGGCGGGCTGGCGGTGTTTCCGCTGCGGTTCGGGGCGACGGCGACCTTGCTGGAAGACGCCTCGCCGCCGGAAATGGTCAAGATAATCGAGACCTATGGTGCGACCATCTGCTTTACCGCGCCGACCGCCTATCGGGTCATGTTGCAGGCCATGGATGAAGGCGCCGACCTGTCGACCCTGCGCTGCGCGGTGTCGGCCGGGGAAACCCTGCCCGGCGCCATTTTCGATGAATGGATCGGCAAGACGGGAAAACCCATACTCGACGGTATCGGCGCCACCGAAATGCTGCACATCTTTATTTCCAACCGGTTCGACGACGCCAGGGCGGGCAGCACCGGCCGCGTGGTCGATGGCTATCAGGCGAAGATCGTCGATGACCATATGCACGAGGTTTCCCGTGGCGAAATTGGTCGGCTGGCGGTGCGGGGGCCGACCGGCTGCCGCTATCTGGCCGACGATCGCCAGGCCGGATATGTCCGGGACGGCTGGAACCTGACGGGCGACATTTTCACCCAGGATGAAGACGACTGTTTCCATTTCGTCGCCAGATCCGATGACATGATCGTCTCGTCGGGTTACAACATCGCCGGCCCGGAAGTGGAACAGGCGTTGCTGCTGCATGAAAGCGTGCTGGAATGCGCCGTGGTCGGCGTTCCCGACGAACAACGGGGAATGATCGTCGCGGCCCATGCGGTCCTGCGTCAGGGCGTGCCGGCCAGCGAAGAACTGGCCGGGGAATTACAGGACCACGTAAAGGCGACCATCGCGCCCTACAAATATCCGCGCCTGGTCAGATTTGTCGAGCAACTGCCGAAAACACAAACCGGTAAAATCCAGAGATTCAAACTGAAGGAAAACCAATGAGCGAAAATAATTTTCAATTCCTGCAACCTCCCGGCTGGCCCCGCGCCAAGGGCTACAGCAACGGCGTCGTCGCCAGCGGCCGGACCGTCTATGTCGGCGGCATGGTCGGATGGAACGAGAAAGAGCTGTTCGAGACCGACGATTTCGCCGGCCAGTTCCGCCAGGTGCTGAAGAATATCGTCGCCGTCCTGAACGAGGCCGACGCCAGGCCCGAACATATTGTCCGCATGACCTGGTTCATCGGCGACAAGCGGGAATACCTGTCGTCCCTGAAAGAACTGGGCCAGGCCTATCGCGAGATCATCGGTCGCCACTATCCGGCGATGGCGGTAATCGAGGTCCGCGGCTTTATAGAAGACGGCGCCAAGCTTGAAATCGAAGCGACCGCGGTTATTCCCGATGGGCGCTAATTTATAACCCCCAGGAAGGCATTGGCGAAGTCCTTTAGCTTGGCCGCGCCGACGCCATGGGTGGCGGCGAAGGCGGCTTCGTCGCGGGGTTGCCGGCGGGCCATGTCCTCCAGCGAGCGGTCGGAAAAAATAATGTAGGCCGGCACATTGCGCACTTTCGCCAGTTCCGTGCGTTTTTCCTTCAGGCGGATCAGCAGGGTCGCCTGGTCCGGGCTTAGTTCCGGCGACGCGGCGGCGGCGGCGCGGGCCGGCTTTTTGCCGCCGGGGCGCTTGATTGTGTCCTTGCGGTAGTGGAATTCGGTCCCGCCTTCAAGCAGGCTTTGGCCCTTACCGGTCAGGCTCAGGCCGCCGTACCCGGCGACATCGATGCGCAAAAAACCCGCCGCCACCAGTTGCCGGACGATGGACCGCCAGGTGTTTTTATCCAGTTCCGCGCCGCCGCCGTAGGTGGCCAGCCGATGGTGTCCCGCGGACCGTATTTTTTCGGTATCGGCGCCGCGTACGATGTCGGTCAAATGGGCCTGGCCATATACCTGGCCGGTGTGAAGGGCGGTCGACAGCAGGATTTTCGCTACTTCCGTACCATCGGTCATTTCCGGCGGGTCCAGGCAAACATCGCAATTGCCGCAGCCTTCGCCGGACGGTCGGCTTTGTCCGAAATAGGCGAGCAGGGCGTGCCTGCGGCATTCGGGGGATTCGCAATATGATATCAGCGCATCCAGGCGTTTATGTTCGCGCCGCTTGTGGCCGCTGTCGCCATCTTGCCGTTCGATGAACAGGCGGCGCATACGCAGGTCGTCCAGGCCGTAGATCATCTGTGCCAGCGCCGGTTTGCCGTCGCGTCCGGCGCGGCCGATCTCCTGATAATAGGCCTCGACGCTGCCCGGCATGTCGGTGTGGCAGACGAAGCGCACGTCGGGCTTGTCGATGCCCATGCCGAAGGCGATGGTGGCGACGATGACGACGCCACCGGATTCGGTCATGAAGGCGCGCTGGTTGCGGTTGCGGTCCTCGGCGCTCATGCCGGCGTGATAGGGCAGGGCGTGGATGGCGTTGTCATTCAGGAATTTGGCCACCTTTTCGGTCTTGGCGCGGGACAGGCAATAGACGATGCCGCTGTCGCCCCGATGGGCGCGGACGACATCCAGCAACTGCGCCTTGGCGTCGCCGCGCATAACCACGCCAAGGCGGATATTGGGGCGGTCAAAACCGGACACGAAACAGCGCCCGCCGCCGCCGAACAGCTTGGCGGTGATATCATCCCGGGTGGTTTCGTCCGCCGTCGCGGTCAGTGCCGCGATGGGGACGCCGGGGAATACGGTCCGAAGCCGCGCCAGGGCTTCGTAATCGGGCCGGAATGACGGCCCCCAGCGGGACAGGCAGTGGGCCTCGTCGATGGCGATCAGGCCGACCGGCAGGCGCCCCAGCGCATTCAGCATGGGCTCGGTCATCAGCCGTTCCGGGGCCAGATACAGCAACCGCAGGTGACCCGCCGCGGCGCGTTTCCAGGTCGCCACATTAATTTGGCGGTGGCGCGAGGAATTGATGGTGTCGGCGGCCACGCCGGCCAGTTTCAGGGCCGCGACCTGATCTTCCATCAGCGCCACCAACGGCGAAACGACAATCGTCAGGCCGCCCTTCAGCAACGCCGGAATCTGGAAACACAGCGATTTGCCCGACCCCGTGGGCATAACCGCCAGGGTATGATCGCCGGCCAGCAAGGCTTCGACGACCTCGGCCTGGCCGGGGCGAAAGCGGTCATATCCGAATACGTCTTTGAGAATCTGCGTGGGCATGGGGCCACTATATCCAGCGCCGCGCCGTATTCGAGAAAAAACCCTGTTTGTGGCTGGACCGTCGAACACATTGACATTAACGTACGGGCCGACGAGGGATCGGCGGCGGTTTGGAAAGCCGCCGAAAAGGGAAATAGAATGCCGGATGCAATAAAAGCCTACGTTCGTTATGTCGATAAAGTGAATCTGGTGATCGGCCGGATGGCCATGTACATGATCTTCGGGATGATCGGCCTGCTTTTCTATTCATCCATATCGAAGACATTTTTCATGCCGTCGCTGTGGACCCTGGAAATGGCGCAATTCTCGATGGCCGCCTATTACATGCTGGGCGGCGGTTATTCCATGCAGCTTAACAGCCATGTCCGGATGGACCTGATCTATGGCCGCTGGTCGACCAGAAAAAAGGCCTTCGCCGATTCAATTACCGCATTTTTCATGGTCTTTTATCTGATCTTCCTGCTGTGGGGCAGTCTTTCGAGTACGCGATACGCCCTGCAATATGGCGAGGAAAGCTATTCTTCGTGGGCGCCTTACATGGCGCCGATCAAGATCATCATGATGATCGGAATTTTCATGATGCTGTTGCAGGCGATTTCCATATT
>VAPL010420729.1_pt1 | contig 17111 bp, 20 predicted proteins | sample 3395061 | NCBI WGS metagenome assembly VAPL01 (sample SAMN08290444, study PRJNA428436) | hydrothermal vent metagenome | isolation source: Deep-sea hydrothermal vent chimney 2 | place: Pacific Ocean: Juan De Fuca Ridge | depth 2182 m m | reverse complement strand
TCGCGAAATCATCGCCTTAAACGTCGATCCACTGGGCGAAGTTGGCGGCGGCATTCATTGCGCGACCCAACAAATGCCTGCGGTCTGAGCGGCGTTTTTTAAGTTGCCACGCACTTGCCCGGAATCGCGCCTGTCCACAATGAAACCAGGCAACACCTTCATCAGCCCCATCTACCAATGGGCCTTTGAAATCCGGTACCATGATTTCCCTTGACCCCTCGGCACGCGCCTGCAAACACAAACCCATGAGCAACCCGACCCTGACCATCAATACCGACACGATCGTCGCCAACTGGCAGGCCCTCGGTGCATTGTCTGGTGGCGCTGTTCAAACCGGGGCTGTCGTCAAGGCCGATGCCTATGGGTTGGGGGTCGGACCGGTTGCCAAGCGGTTGGCAAATGCTGGGGCATCGCGGTTTTTTGTGGCCCTTGCCAGCGAAGGTGCTGAACTGCGTGCGGTTCTTGGGCCTGCTGCGGAAATCAACATATTTTCCGGGCATATGCAGGGCGATACTGATCTTATATCGCGCCACAAATTGACGCCAATATTGAATTCGCCAGAACAGCTGCTGCGTCATCAGGAAATGGGCAAATTGCACCCGTTTGGCATCCAGATTGACACTGGAATGGGGAGGTTGGGGATGCAGCCATTGGATTGGCTTGCCCTGAACCATGAGCAGTTGCGCCCTTCACTTGTCATGTCACATCTTGCGTGCTCGGACGAACCGGATCACCCGATGAACGCGCAACAACTGAGCGTTTTCAAAGAACTCACCGACGGATTGGGCTATCAACGATCGCTTTCTGCCACCGGAGGCATCTTACTGGGTCCAGACTATCATTTCGACCTGACCCGCCCCGGCATCGGGCTATATGGGGGATTGCCATTCGAGGGTGGCCGCCCGGTGGTGGAACTGTCACTGCCCGTGGTGCAAATTCGCGATTTACAGCCCGGCGATACGGTCGGTTATGGCAACACATGGACGGCCCGCAATAAAGCCAAAATTGCTACCATTGCAGCCGGATACGCCGACGGGTTGCTGCGTTCATTAAGCAATAGCGGACAGCTATTTGCCGCCGGAACTGCCTGCCCGATTGTCGGACGGGTTTCGATGGATCTGATAACCGTTGACGTGAGCCATCTGAAACATGCCCCGGATACGCTGGAAATCCTGTGTGAACAGCAAAATATTGACCAACTTGCAACGCTTGGCGGCACCATTGGTTATGAAATCCTGACCTCCCTTGGCCCCCGGTACAAGCGCCGTTACAAGACCGCATGAGCATCCTGTTCCCCCTCGCGGCCATTGGCCGATCTGTGTCGTCTTTTTTGGCGGCAATCGGGCGGGTTTCCCTGTTTGCTTTTCAGGCGATCAGCCACGTATTCCGCCCGCCATTTTACTTTAAAGAGTTCCTGCATTCTATTCTAACCATTGGTTATTTCAGTCTTCCAGTTGTCGGGCTGACAGCGTTTTTCACCGGTGCGGCACTTGCTTTGCAGATTTTCGCAGGCGGGGCTCGGTTTTCTGCTGAAGCAGTGGTGCCACAAATCGTGGCCATCGGTATTGTGCGTGAACTTGGCCCGGTGCTGGTTGGCTTGATGATCGCGGCTCGGGTGACGTCATCCATCGCCGCAGAGATCGCGACGATGAAAGTCACCGAACAGATCGACGCACTTGTAACCTTGTCCACGAATCCGGTCAAATACCTGACCGTTCCAAGGGTTCTTGCGGCGACACTGGTTGTCCCGTTGCTGGTCGGGATCGGGGATATTATCGGCATTTATGGCGGCTATTTGGTGGGTACAGTTCAGCTTGGGTTTAATAAGGCGACCTACCTTAACAACACCGTGAATTTCCTTGAATTCGCTGACATTTCTTCCAGCCTTATCAAGGGCGCGGCCTTTGGATTTATCTCGGCTCTGATGGGGTGTTACTTTGGCATGAATTCGGGGCGCGGCGCGCAGGGCGTTGGCAAGGCTACCAAGTCTTCGGTGGAAGCGGCGGCGGTGCTGATACTGGCTGTAAATTTCCTTCTCACCTCAATATTGTTTTCGGCATGATAGAGCTTCAGAACGTCCATAAATCATTTGGCCCCAAGGCTGTGTTGGCAGGTGTAAATCTGACAATTCCCAAGGGCGAAAGCATGGTGATTATCGGTGGTTCCGGCACTGGCAAATCGGTGCTGCTCAAATGCGTGTTGGGTTTGATCAAACCAACATCCGGCACGATTTTGTTGCAAGGCGAAGATGTGGCGGATGCAGAACGTGACGCATTCCTTGCGCGCTTTGGCATGTTGTTTCAGGGCGGCGCTCTGTTTGACAGTCTGACGGTCTGGCAAAATGTCGCCTTTCGCCTGTTGCGCGGATCATTGAAACGCCCGAAAGACGAAGCCCGGGAAATCGCAATCGAGAAACTGCGCCGGGTCGGGCTGAAACCGGATGTGGCTGACCATTTCCCGGCAGAACTGTCAGGGGGGATGCAAAAACGCGTTGGCCTGGCCCGCGCCATTGCGGCAGAGCCAGAGATTATCTTTTTTGACGAACCCACCACCGGGCTGGACCCGATTATGGCGGGCGTGATCAACGAGCTGATCCGCGAAATTGTTACCGAAATGGGCGCGACAGCAATGACAATCACCCATGATATGTCGTCGGTGCGCGCTATTGCAGACAATGTTGCGATGCTGCATGACGGGGTGATCCAATGGACCGGCCCGGTGGCGGATATGGATGCCAGCGGCGACCCTTACCTCGATCAATTCATCCACGGACGGGCCGAAGGGCCGATAGAAGCGGTTCGCTAACCGACTGATATTACTTCATATCGCGCCCTACCATACACTCAACACAATATATGCACTAACGCCCCTCCAACAGGCGAAAATGTGCCACCCGCTTTTGACACAATACCCCAAAAAGGCGAGTATTGTGCTCGTGTGGGGGGCTTTCATCTAAGGGAGGCTTTCAAGTGCGTTCACTATTATTGCCCTTATTGGCTACTATCCTGACCTTGGCGTTACTTGTTCCGCCAGGCCAGTTGTTCTTTGCAGCCTTTAAAAAGTGGCGCCTCGCCATATTGGAATCCAGCAAAGCCGCGTTTCGCCTGACGATGGCGGTTGCAGCATTTTCGCTTTTGTTCAATTTTGCGTATGCCCTGTCCTTGTTCATAGCCAGTGGCCCCACACAGATCGACGCAAACTGGGCGCTCGCAATTGCTCTGGCACTTGCATGGGGAACATTCTGGGGTCGCCAGGCATTGAGGCGTTATGGGCGAGAGCGTCGGAGCATGCAGTACTGATCCACCGCCCCTTGGAATGTAGCGACGGCCGGTATATTTGGGCTGGATGACCCTGCGCCTAGTAAATCTTTCGCTTTTGATCCTGTTTCCAATCGCCTGGTTCGCGCCTTTGCTGCGCGCCGGGTTGCTGCCGTTATTTGGATTGAACGAAATATCTGTGATCTCAGGCCTGCAAACGCTTTGGAAAACCGATGTGTACCTCGCACTGCTTGTCACCTTCTTTGCGATCTTTGCCCCCTATTTGAAAACTTTGGGATTGGCGCTCATTCATTTTGGGATGATGCGGCGCAAGGTGTTGCCCGCACTTAATATTCTGGGAAAACTGGCGATGGCGGATGTGTTCCTGATTGCGCTCTATATCGTGGTCATTAAGGGCATTGGGGTGGGCAAAGTGGAAACTGCGTGGGGACTATATCTTTTCACCGCCTGTATTTTGGCCTCGCTCGTTATCTCATTTCGCACAGCCAAGCGATAAACCCGGTTGGCGACCGCGACACACTTGGCTAAAGAACCCCATGGCTAAAGATCTGATATTCACCTGCACCGCCTGCGGCGCGACCCACAACAAATGGTCGGGGCGCTGTGATGGCTGTGGTGACTGGAATACCATTGTTGAAGACACGCCCCTGTCCAGCGGACCGGCGAAACAGACACTGGGCGCAAAACGCGGGGCCACGGTAACACTAAGTGATCTGACCACAAACGAACCACCGCCGCCGCGTACCGCGTCCGGTATCGCTGAACTTGACAGGGTGCTGGGTGGCGGGCTGGTGCCTGCCTCGGCTATTCTGGTGGGTGGTGATCCCGGCATCGGGAAATCAACGCTGCTGCTACAGGCCGCCGCCAGCTTTGCGAGCAACGGGCTGAAGGCGATCTATGTGTCGGGCGAAGAATCTACCGCTCAGGTGCGTATGCGCGCCCAAAGGCTGGATCTGACAAAAGCCCCGGTGAAACTGGCCGCGGAAACCAACCTGCGCAATATCCTGACAATGCTTGAGGCCGAAAAGCCCGATATTGCCATCATTGATTCCATTCAGACCATGTGGGCTGACAATATCACCAGCGCGCCGGGTTCTGTTTCTCAGGTCCGGTCCGCCGCGCATGAGCTGACAAACTTTGCCAAACGCAAGGGCATGGCCGTTGTGCTGGTCGGGCATGTCACCAAAGACGGCCAGATTGCCGGGCCACGGGTGATCGAACATATGGTCGATACGGTGCTTTATTTCGAAGGCGAGCGCGGCCATCAGTTCCGCATTTTGCGGGCAGTCAAAAACCGCTTTGGACCGGCGGACGAAATCGGCGTTTTTGAAATGACTGGCAAAGGCTTAGCCGAAGTTCTTAATCCTTCTGCCCTGTTCCTGTCCGAACGCGACGAACCCGCCCCCGGATCGGTCGTATTTGCCGGCATCGAAGGTACGCGGCCCGTTCTTGTGGAATTTCAGGCACTGGTCGCCCCGACCCCGCACAGCCAGCCACGGCGCACCGTTGTCGGCTGGGATGGCGGACGATTGGCGATGATCCTGGCGGTGCTGGAAAGCCGCTGCAGCATCCCGTTTTCCGGGCTCGATGTCTATCTGAATGTCGCCGGTGGTCTGAAAGTTACCGAACCCGCAGCCGATCTGGCTGTTGCGGCAGCGCTACTTTCCGCCAGAGAAGATGTAGCGATCCCTAGCGACACTGTGGTTTTTGGCGAAATTAGCCTATCAGGGGCGTTAAGACCTGTTGGGCAGACCGAAAACCGCCTTAAAGAAGCCCGAAAGTTAGGGTTTTCTAAAGCGATTGCACCGACACGAAGTAAAATAAGCTCGGATGATGGTTCCGGTGTAAGGCAAATGCCAGACCTGACGAGCTTTGTAGGCGAAATATTCGGCGCGGGATAACACGCGCGAGCAGGAGACGAAGATGGAAGGTTTTACAATAGTCGATGGCGTGGTGGCTATGGTCATCGTGGTTTCGGCCATTTTGTCATATTCGCGGGGATTTGTTCGCGAAGCGTTGTCCATAGCTGGCTGGGTAGCCGCAGCATTCTTAGCATTCATCTTCGCGCCAAGGGCTGAACCCCTTATCCGCGAAATCCCGATCCTGAAAGATTTTCTGGGCGAAAGCTGTGAACTAAGCATCATTGCCGCCTTCGCCGCCGTCTTTGCGCTTGCGCTGGTGGTCGTGTCGATCTTCACCCCGTTATTTTCATCTGCCATTCAACGCTCTGCCCTTGGTGGGCTGGATCAGGGGCTTGGCTTTTTGTTCGGCGTCTTTCGCGGCTTGATTTTAGTGGCGATTGCGCTGGTGGTCTATGACCGCGTGGTTCTTAACGAACCAGTTGCAATGGTAGACGACAGCCGCTCAGCTAAAATTTTCGCCCGTGCCCAGGACAGCCTGAACGACAGCATCCCCGAGGATGCACCGGGTTGGATCGTTGCCCGCTATGAGCAACTTGTTGGATCATGTGGGGCAACCATCGAGTAGAGTTAACTGCTCAGCCCTTACCGCTCAGAATATCAATTTCTTCGAATAACCCGGCCCCTGAACAGGAGCCGGGTTTTTTGTTGTCACATTCAACTTCGTTCATATCTTTGCGAGCGAGGTATTCTTGCAGCGTCAATGCTGTATCAACTGGATGGACGCCCAGAAATTACAGGACACAGACATGAATATTTTGAAACTCACCGCAACAGCAATCATTGCTACCACGCTCACCGCCACAAGCCTGATGGCCAGTTCTCACGGCAACGATCTGGTTCACACCCGCGAATTTCAGGGCGTGGTTTACACAATGAACCAATCCCACATGGCGCTGTATACTTTTGATGGCGATACAGACGGCGTTTCCAATTGTTACGGTGACTGCGCCGCCAACTGGCCGCCAGCAATTCTGGATGCCGGTTCAAAACTGGGTAAAAACTACACGCTGATCCCGCGCACCGATGGTACAATGCAAATCGCTTTCAAGGGCAAGCCGCTTTATCTTTTCGGTGGTGACAGCGAAATCGGTGACATCGCAGGTGATGGTGTTGGCGGGGTGTGGCACCTGTCGAATTAACGGCCGATCACACAAGACCGAAATCTAATTCGTCGCTTCGTAATGACACTACCTGAACAACCCGCTAAGACGGACCTAATCCAAGCCACTGGGATTCGGAGCCATCTGCTGTCATGCGTGAAACGCCCCATAGCCACCCATTTGACGACGACAAACTAAAAGAAGAATGCGGCGTGTTTGGGGTGATTGGCGTTGCTGAAGCCGCCAACTTTGTCGCCCTTGGCCTGCACGCGCTGCAACATCGCGGTCAGGAAGCCGGCGGCATCGTCGCCCATGAATTTGGCGTTGGTTTCAGTTCGGCGCGGCGTTTCGGCTATGTGCGCGATAACTTCACCAAAGCCAGCCTGATGGACACCCTGCCCGGCCCTATTTCAATCGGGCATGTGCGCTATTCCACCACCGGTTCCAAGGGGCATACCCAAATCCGCGACGTTCAGCCGTTTTTTGGCGAGTTTTCCATGGGTGGCGCGGCGATTGCCCATAACGGGAACATCACTAACGCCACCGCCCTGCGCAAGGAACTGATCAACCACGGCTCAATTTTTCAAAGCTCAAGCGACAGTGAATGTATAATTCATCTGATGGCGCGCTCATTGCAACAAAACATCCCTGAGCGGATGAAAGATGCGCTGCGCCGGGTCGAAGGCGCGTTTTCGATTGTCGCCATGACCCGCACCAAACTGATTGGGGTGCGTGACCGGCTTGGGGTGCGCCCATTGGTGCTGGGGAAATTGGGGGATGGCTGGGTCCTTAGCTCGGAAACCTGTGCGCTTGATATAATCGGCGCTGAATTCATTCGTGAAATTGAACCCGGTGAGATGGTTGTAATTACCGAACGAGGCGTCGAGAGCTCGCATCCGTTTGATCGGATCGGTTCGCGGTTTTGCATCTTTGAGCATGTATATTTTTCCCGCCCCGACAGTATCCTTGGCGGCCAGTCCGTCTATACCACCCGGCGTCAAATCGGTGTTGAACTGGCCCGCGAAGCCCCGGTAGAGGCCGATCTGGTTTGCCCGGTCCCCGACAGTGGCACCCCGGCAGCAATCGGATATTCACAGGAAAGCGGCATCCCCTACGCCATGGGCATCATCCGCAACCAATACATGGGACGCACGTTTATCGAACCGACCGAGCAAATCCGCTCACTTGGTGTGCGTCTGAAACTCAACGTCAACCGCGCCCTGATCAAAGGCAAGCGCGTGGTTTTGGTAGATGACAGTATTGTGCGCGGTACTACCACGACAAAAATCAAGGAAATGATCCTGGAAGCCGGGGCGACTTCGGTTCATTTTCGCATCGCTTCACCACCGACGGCCTGGCCTTGTTTTTATGGTGTCGACACGCCGGAACGTGAAAAACTGCTGGCGTCTTCCATGACCGAAGATGAAATGTGCGAGCATCTGGGGGTGGACAGCCTGAAGTTCATTTCACTGGATGGGTTATATCGCGCCGTTGGTGAAGCCAAAGGCCGTGACCCTGAAACCCCGCAATATTGCGACGCCTGTTTTTCCGGCCAGTATCCGATTGTCCCGGCTGATATGATCGAGAACGGCTTTGAACTAAAAACGGCGGCCGAATGAGCAACCAGAATATTGCCCTTATCACCGGCGCATCCCGGGGTCTTGGCGCGGCTATCGCGTTGGCGCTCGCCAGTGATCACCACATTGTTGCGGTGGCTAAAACCACCGGCGCGCTGGAAGAGCTTGATGATCTGATCAAAAAGGCAGGCGGTCAGGCGACGCTTGCCCCGATGGACATCACCAACGCCGACGCAATGGCACAGCTTTGCCGATCTATCTTTGACAGATGGGGTAAACTGGACATTTGGGTACATACCGCAATCTATGCAGCCCCCTTGTCACCGGCGGCGCATCTGGACGAAAAAGATCTCGAAAAATCGCTGAAGACCAATGTCAACGCAACGGCCCGTCTTATCACTATGGTAGAGCCGCTATTGAACCTATCGAACAGCGGTCAGGCCCTGTTCCTGGATGACCCGCGCGCAGGTGAAAAGTTTTTTGGCACCTACGGAACAAGCAAGGCGGCGCAGATAGCGCTGGCCAAATCCTGGGCCGCAGAAACAATAAAGACCGGGCCAAAGGTCCACATCCTAAGCCCTGCCCCAATGGCCACGGCAACCCGTGCACGGTTTTTTCCGGGCGAAGACCGCGCCAAACTGGCTGACATACACACCGAAGCTGCACGCCTATTAGACGGGATAATCTAACCCCAAGCTGATGGCTTGCCGCCCCGCCCTATCCGCATTATTCAAGACAAAAATAACAGGCGGGCAGACATGCGTATTCTTGTGACCAATGATGATGGTATCAACGCGCCGGGGCTGGTGGTGTTGCAGGCAATCGCCGCCGAAATCGCTGGCCCGGATGGCGAAGTCTGGACAGTTGCTCCTGCGTTTGAACAATCCGGCGTTGGCCATTGCATCAGCTACACCCATCCGATGATGATCGCCAAACTGGGCGAGCGGCGTTATGCGGCCGAAGGTTCCCCGGCGGATTGTGTCTTGGCAGCGCTGTATGATGTTATGCCAGAACGACCGGATCTGGTTCTGTCCGGTGTAAACCGTGGTAACAACGCCGCAGAGAATACGCTCTATTCCGGCACCATTGGTGCTGCGATGGAAGCCGCCCTGCAAGGCCTGCCCGCAATTGCGATGTCGCAGTTCTTTGGCCCAGAAAACAACACCCTTGATGACCCGTTCGAAGCGGCTTTGGCAACCGGTGTGGCATTGGTACGTAGCCTGCTCGACAAAGCGATCTGGGACAACGGCGATTACCGGCTGTTTTACAACGTCAATTTTCCACCCTTTCCGGCCAGCGGCGTCAAAGGGCAGCGGGTTGTGTCACAGGGTTATCGGCGTGAAACCTTTTTTGGGGTCGAAGCACATAAATCGCCGTCCGGGCGAAGATTTCTTTGGATCAAGGGCGGGCCACAGCATTTACCAACCGGGCCAGACACAGATGTTACCGCCTGCTTAGACGGTTACATCTCGATCACGCCAATGCGTTGTGACCTGACGGCCCATGATGTGATAGAAACCTCAAAAGAACGTCTGGAATGATTGTTTGTCTGACACCAGCCTTTTCAAAATGAACGACGCCGAGCGCCAGATGCAGTTTCTTTTTGCGCTGCGTTCAAAAGGTGTGATGGACAAGCGTGTGCTGGAAGTCATGGAAAAGGTTGACCGCGGCCCTTTTGTGCGGGGCCTGTTTTTTGAACGCGCCTATGAAGATATGCCACTACCAATTGCGTGCGGTCAGACAATCAGCCAACCGTCAGTGGTTGGGCTGATGACCCAGGCATTGGATGTGCAACCCCGTGACAAGGTTTTGGAAGTAGGCACAGGTTCCGGCTATCAGGCAGCAATTCTAAGCCATCTGGCACGCCGGGTTTATACCGTTGACCGGCACAGCCGACTGGTGAAAGAGGCAAAAGCTGTTTTTGAGGCGCTAAAGCTGAACAATATCACGGCGTTTACCGCTGACGGCAGCCATGGATTAACCGAACAGGCGCCCTTTGATCGCATCATCATTACCGCCGCCGCCGAAGACCCGCCGGGTCCGCTATTGGCGCAGCTTAAAATTGGCGGTATCATGGTGGTACCGGTTGGGCAGTCGGATACAGTCCAGAGCCTGATAAAGGTCACACGTAACGAAGCAGGCTATGATTACGAAGAGCTTTGCCCGGTGCGTTTCGTTCCCCTGCTGGAAGGGCTGGGGCAAGAATAAAGCCGCGCAAAAACGCGACCAATAAGCGCCCGGAAAAACATGGGCTGATGAATTGAGGATAGCAGACAATGGCAAATATTAGTCGGACAAGAATTCCAAACTACCTGTTTGGGGGCGCGCTGATCCTGTTGGCGGGCTGTGAACAATCGTTTGATTTTGATCTGCGAAGCCTTGGCGACGGCTTCAACACCACGGATGCCGCGCGTCAGGCAACCGCTGCGCGACCGCAAGCGGATGACCGGGGTGTTATTTCCTATCCGAATTATCAGGTGGCAATTGCGCGCGATGGTGACCAGATTGGTGATGTTGCCGGACGTGTTGGCATCCCGGCGGATGAGCTGGCACGCTTTAATGGTATCCCTCCGGACGTGAAACTGCGTCGCAACGAAGTTATTGCACTGCCCCGTCGTGTCGCTGAACCATCTTTGGCCACTGGGGCGGACCAGTCCGGCATAGACATCACATCGCTGGCTGGAAATGCCATAGACCGCGCCGATACCGCACCAGCGCAGACAACAGCCCCGGATACGACACCAACCGGAACCGAACCAATCCGTCACAAGGTTGAGCCGGGCGAAACCGCGTTTTCCATAGCGCGGCTCTACAATGTATCTGTGCGTGCCCTATCAGAATGGAACGGTCTTGGTCCGGACCTGAGTGTGCGCTCTGGTCAGTTCCTGCTGATCCCGATCGCAGCAGACCCACCCGCCGACCAGTCCCCGGTCACAACTCCCGGTGCAGGTTCACCAACGCCAGAGCCACCAAGCGCTGCAACGGCGTTGCCTGACGGAACCGGACAAACGACAGCGGCCACGCCCAGCTCTCCTAATCTTGGGGATGATCGAACTGCGGCTTCAGGTGTCGCTAAACTGGCAATGCCGGTCACCGGAAAAATCATCCGCGCCTACTCCAAAGGCACGAATGACGGGATTGATATTGCAGCGGATGCTGGAACGGCAGTGGTTTCAGCCGCAGATGGCACGGTTGCCGCAATTACCCGCAACACCGATCAGGTGCCGATTGTTGTGCTGAAACATGCCAATAATCTGCTGACGGTTTATGCCGGAGTAGATAGTCTGACGATCAAAAAAGGTGATAGCGTCAAGCGCGGGCAACAGATCGCCGTCGTGCGCGCCGGTGATCCGAGCTTCTTGCATTTTGAAGTGCGTGAGGGATTAGACAGCGTCGATCCGATGCCGTTCCTGAACTAACCTAAAGCGTGACACCGCGCCGACCCGCCAGATCGGTGATAAACTGCCAGGCCACCCGACCCGAACGCGCACCCCGCGTGGCCTGCCATTCAATGGCATCGGCGTGTAGTTCATCCGTGTCCACTTTAATCCCGTAGGCATCACAATAGCCGTGTATCATCTGTAAATATTCATCCTGACTGCACGGATGGAACCCAAGCCAGAGCCCAAAGCGATCCGACAGGGAGACCTTTTCTTCTACCGCCTCGGACGGGCTAATTGCGGTGGAACGCTCATTTTCGATCATATCGCGGGGCATCAGATGGCGGCGGTTAGAGGTGGCATAAAACACCACATTATCCGGGCGCCCTTCGATCCCGCCATCCAGAACTGCCTTAAGTGATTTGTAATGTTCATCATCATGGGAAAACGACAGGTCATCACAATAAAGCAGGAACCGCTCATGGGAGCCGCGCAAAATATTCAGCAAACGCCCGATACTGGGCAGGTCTTCACGGTGAACCTCAACTATTTTTAGCGCCACACCCATTTCGATGACGTGGGCATGAACCGCCTTCACCAGAGACGATTTTCCCATCCCCCGCGCGCCCCAAAGCAGCGCATTATTGGCGGGCAACCCACGGGCAAACTGCAATGTGTTTTCCACCAAAGTTGCGCGCGCACGGTCAATCCCGACCAGCAAATCAATATCGATGCGGTTTACATCGCTGACCGGTAGCAATCGATCCGGCTCAACATGCCAGACAAACGCCTCGGCCTTGGAAAAATCAGGTGCGTCCAGCGAAGCTGGCGACATCCGTTCCAGCGCCGCCGCAATAGCGTTCAGCGCCTTATCGTTCATTCCATTTCGTCCTCATCCAGCAGACCTTCTTCGCGCAGTTTATCGTTGCGGGTCTTTTCGACACGCCGGACCAGCCAGATAGAAATTTCATAGAGCCCGTAGACCACCACAAACAAAATGATCTGAGTGATGACATCGGGAGGCGTTACAATCGCCGCCAGCAGCAAAATTCCGACAACCGCGTATTTGCGGACATTGCGCAGGCCATCGGCACTGACCAGCCCGGCCTTGCCCATCAGGGTAAGCAGCACCGGCAATTGAAAACACAGACCGAACGCCACGATAAATTTGATCGACAGGCGCAGGTATTCCTGAACGGAACCCTGAAAATCCACAGCCGCTGAGACGCTGCTTGCATTTTCTTCTGCACCACTACCGGGCTGTTGAAACCCCAGGAAAAAATCGAATGCCAATGGCATTACCACGTAAAACGCGAAACTAGCGCCCAACAGGAACATGATCGGTGACGCCAGCATAAACGGCAAAAACGCGTTCTTTTCGTTTTTGTACAGGCCTGGCGCCACAAACCGCCAAAGCTGGTAGCTGATAAACGGGAACGACAGAACCAACCCGCCGAACAGTGAAATTGAAATCGCTACAAAAAAGCCTTCCTGTAGTTTGATCAGAATTAAACCGCAGCTTTCCTGACCACGCTCTGCCATTGCTTTGCACAGGGGTTCGGTCAGGAAATCAAAGATCGGGTTCCAGACCGTAAAGCTAATTATCATCCCGACAATGAACGCCCCGGCAGATCGCATCAGACGGTTACGCAGCTCGGCCAGATGCTCAATTAGCGGTGCAGAGCTTTCTTCAACTTCTTCGGTGCCGCTCATTTAGCGGCCCCTTTCGCGGGCTTCTTTGCCGGCGCTTTCTTAGGTGTGGGTTTCTTAGGTGTCGGTTTTTTTGCGGCCGTTTTAGACGAAGCAGGTTTGGCCGTCGCTTTTGGTGTTGCCTTAGCAGCAGGTACTTTGGCCGCTGGTTTCCTGGCTGGTTTCGGCTTGGCCGTTTTTGGCTTAGGTTTAGGTTTGGCAGCCTTTGTTGTAGCTGCCTCTTGCGCCGCTAACCGCTCAGTTGCCTTCTTAGCCGTCGCTTCGTGAATTTTTCGCGCGGCTTCGGCACGTTCTTCGGTCATTGCTTGGGTTGCGGGGCCTTTTTTCGACTTTGAGCCCGCCTTGGTGGGGTCCCAGTTTTCAAAATTCGTGGCGGCGTCTTTTAGCGTATCCAAACCAAGGTTCTTGGCCGAAGTCATCCCTTTCAGGTCCTTCGCCAAGTCGCCAACACCACTTTCATCCGCGGCATCTTCCATTGCTTTGGTAAATTCACGGGCCATTTTTTTGGCTTTCGCGGTGAAACGACCCAATGTGCGAAACATGCCCGGCAAGTCTTTGGGGCCAACCACAATCAATGCGACGACACCAATAACGAGCAGCTCAGTCCAGCCGATATCAAACATATGTTTTCAGCCCAGTTCGGACAGGTCTTCAGACCTCATCCTTGTCCGTTTCAGGTGTGATATCGCGGGCGACGTCTGCGGTCTCTTCAATTTCTTTTTTGCCGTCATCCACGCCCTTCTTGAACGACGTTATGCCCTTGCCAACCTCGCCCATCAGGGACGAAATTTTACCGCGCCCAAACAGGACCAGTACAACGACTGCGATCAAAAGAAGGCCGGGAAGGCCGATATTATTGAGCATGGGGACTCTCCCTTATCTTTGGTGGGCAGCAACCTGCCCTTCGAATTCACTCAGTGTATCTATGGGCTCTTGGCGGTTTCTGAAAGGACCAAACGCCGCCTAACACGATTTATTGCGTTTCTGCACACGGATCAAGCTGGTGGGACGGGGTGATGTTTATTACTGACAGGATTTTGTCAGTTGTTAAACTATGTGAATGAACGAATCAATTCGCCATACAGCTGGTTTGGGCCGCAAACACCGCCTGATCGAATTGATTGGGGTACTGCGTAACGGTGCTTTGCACAGGGCTCAGGATCTCGCGGCTCACTTGGGGGTTTCGCAGCGCACCCTTTACCGCGATATGGATACGCTGATGCGCTCAGGGGTGCCGGTTCGTGGCGAACGTGGCTCGGGGTATCAAATGACCGCGCCTGTTACCCTGCCACCCTTGAACCTGACTATGGCCGAGCTTGAGACATTGCACCTTGGGCTGGCGGTTATGACGGAAGCAGATGACCCCGAATTGCAAAATGCTGCACGCGCGCTCGCGGCCAAAATCGACCAGGCTCTGCCCGAAGGCCAGATTTCCGAAAACACCGGCTGGGGACTGGCGGTATACCCATTCGCTGACACGTCAGCCGGAATTCACCATATACCAACACTCCGCGCTGCGATCAGGAACAAGAAACTTCTGAAGCTGATTTACAGCGAGCTGGACGGCTCACTATCTGAATTTATGGTTGCGCCACAAATACTGGATTACTGGGGACGTATCTGGACCTGTACGATCAAGTTGCAGTCTACTGGTGCGTTAAAAGAAATCAGGGTGGATCGGATAAAATCATTAGCCGACCAAACGGTCGATGATTTTAGCGCTTGAAGTGTCTGTGATCCATTTTTGGATGAATAACGCCGTGTTAGTTGTTGACAGGAAACACAAAACAACGCTCGCGCCGGATCATCAGCCACAACGCCGTTCCGGGCTTGGGCAGAAAAACCGACGGCACGGTCGCTTTTAGCATCGAGCCGTCATAATCCATTTTAAATTCAACCAGACTTTCGCGCCCCATGAACCGGGACCGCAGGACAACACCGCGCGCTGGCACGCCGTCTTGCGGTGTCGGGTTGGGGCCGGTGCCAGAGCGATCAAAGTCGATCCGTAAATGCTGCGGGCGGATTATGATTTCAATGCGGCTGCCATCTGGGTACCCCGGCGCCAAGAACTCGCCAAAGGCTGTTTTCACCAAGGCCCCTTTAACTTCACCTTCTATCACATTGATGTCACTGAAGAATGCGGCAGCTTCTTTATCCACTGGCGCGTTAAAAATGTTGTAAGGCGCCCCGCGTTGAACAATCTGTCCATCGCGCATCAGTGCGATCTCATCCGCCATACGCATGGCTTCAGCGGGCTCGTGGGTTACCAATAGAACGGCTGTGCCTTCATCTTTCAGAATTTCCAGCGTTGTATCGCGGATGTCGTCTTTTAAACGTTCGTCCAGACCGGAAAACGGCTCATCCATCAGCATGATCTGGGGTTTGGGCGCAATTGCCCGCGCCAGCGCAACACGCTGCTGCTCACCGCCGGACAATTGGTGCGGGAAGGTGTCAATCAGCTCTGACATGTTTACCCGTTCCAGCAGTTCTACAACCCTGTCGTGGTTTGATTTTGCCCGCCCTTTCAGGCCGAACGCGACATTCTGAGCGACCGAGAGGTGTGGAAACAGGGCGAAATCCTGGAACATTAGCCCAATTGGACGTTTTTCAGGTGGGGTATCCACTGAAGTGTCAGATATAACCTGACCGTCCACCAGAACTGCGCCTTCATCCTGACGCTCAACACCCGCTATAATCCGCAAAGTCGTGGATTTACCGCAGCCGGAGGGGCCTAGCAAACAGGTAACCTGTCCCGGCATGACCTGCAGGGAAAGCCCGTCCACAACCGAGCGATCATCGAACCGCCGGCTTATGTTTTGAACTTCCAGCCTTGGGGTTTGGGCATTCATTGCCTGCTCATCCTTGCATTACCCGATTAAAACCATCGGGTTTATGCGAGATAGCAGGCCAAAGCCCCTGTCGCAAGCAACCTAAAGCGTTGCATTCACTGCCCCACCATCAAGCAATATGTTTTGTCCGACAATAAATCCGGCATGTTGTGAGCACAGAAATGCGCAGGTTGCTCCGAATTCTGCAGCTGTGCCATATCGACGTACGGGGATGGTGGCCTGACGTTGCGCGCGCGCCTCGTCCATTGTGATCCCTTGGGCTTTTACCACGCCTGTGTCCAGCGAAACGGCGCGGTCGGTGGCATGGATGCCCGGAAGCAGATTGTTGATGGTCACGCCCTCCGAGGCGACCTGGCGCGAGGTGCCAGCGACAAAGCCAGTCAGCCCGGCGCGCGCCGAATTGGACAGGCCAAGGATTGCTATGGGGGATTTGACGGATTGGCTGGTGATGTTCACCACCCGGCCCCAGCCGCGTGACATCATCCCCGGTACAACACCCTGGATCATTGCAATCGGGGCCAGCATGTTGGCGTCCAGTGCATTGATAAAATCGTCCCGCGACCAGTCAGACCACATCCCCGGCGGCGGGCCGCCTGCGTTGTTTACCAAAATGTCAGTATCACCAGCGGTATCCAACACGGCGTTTCGTCCGTCATCGGTGGAAATATCCGCGGCCACAGTCATCACCGCGACGCCGAAATCCGCACGAATTTCTGCTGCCGCTGCTTCCAGTGCGTCAGCCCCGCGGGCGTTCAATGTGATGTTCACGCCTTCAGCGGCCAGTGCGCGGGCACAGCCGAGCCCCAAGCCTTTTGACGACGCACAAATGATTGCGCTTTTTCCAGCAATTCCAAGATCCATATCATCCCACCTGAATTCAATTCTATCAGGTCAAGAATGATACAAGATTTGTCCGCTGGCAACGTCGTTAAATGCTATTGGTGTGCGAAAACCGTCAAGCTGGCAGATGGGTCGCTAAAGGCCCCGGTGGTCGCGGTACCTGTTGTGCCAGCCAGAAATCCACCCGCGTTGTCGCCCAAAAATGTACCTGCGCCGCTGGTGGCAAATGTCACTGCATTTGCGCTGCCGGTCAAAGTGCCATTAACGCCCACGCTAACAAGGTTTCCGGCAATTACGCCGCTTGTCAGGCTAAGTGTTCCCGCCATATTGCCCTGCAGGGTAGAATTGAAATTACTCAACGTGCCGGATACTGATCCCAGCCCACTGAAATCTGCGGTTAATACAGCGTCTCCGATTAGGTTGTCGGTTGTTGCTGCTGTTGGAGCAAACTGCCC
>VAPL010725115.1_pt1 | contig 17126 bp, 12 predicted proteins | sample 3395061 | NCBI WGS metagenome assembly VAPL01 (sample SAMN08290444, study PRJNA428436) | hydrothermal vent metagenome | isolation source: Deep-sea hydrothermal vent chimney 2 | place: Pacific Ocean: Juan De Fuca Ridge | depth 2182 m m | reverse complement strand
ATTCTGAAATGGCTGGAAGATACCTATGGTTGTGAAGTGGTCACCTTTACGGCAGATATCGGGCAGGGTGAAGAGGTGGAGCCAGCGCGTGCCAAAGCTAAGGCAATGGGTATTAAAGAGATTTACATAGAAGATCTGCGCGAAGAGTTTGTGCGTGACTATGTGTTCCCGATGTTTCGTGCCAATGCCATATATGAAGGCGAGTATCTGCTGGGTACTTCTATTGCACGGCCTTTAATTGCTAAGCGTCTGATTGAAATTGCCAATGAAACCGGTGCCGATGCTATTTCCCACGGAGCAACTGGCAAGGGGAATGATCAGGTGCGTTTTGAGCTGGGTGCCTATGCACTAAAGCCTGGTGTGCAGGTGATTGCGCCATGGCGTGAGTGGGATTTAAATTCCCGTGAATCGCTGATGAATTATGCAAAAGAGCATGGTATTGACGTGGACTTCGCACAGAAAGCTAAAGCGGACAAGAAAAAGTCACCGTATTCAATGGATGCCAATTTACTGCATATCTCCTATGAAGGAGATATTCTGGAAGATCCATGGGCAGAAGCCGAAGATGATATGTGGCGCTGGTCGGTATCGCCTGAAAATGCACCGGATGTGGCGACTTATATTGAGCTTACTTACGAGAAAGGCGATATCGTAGCTATTAATGGCGAGGCCATGAGCCCGGCTACAGTGTTGGAAAGTCTTAACAAGCTGGGTGGTGATAATGGTATCGGGCGACTCGATATTGTTGAAAATCGCTATGTTGGCATGAAGTCACGCGGTTGTTATGAAACACCGGGTGGCACGATTATGCTTAAAGCTCACCGGGCAATAGAGTCGCTGACGCTGGATCGTGAAGTCGCGCATCTAAAGGATTCACTGATGCCAAAATATGCGGAGCTGATTTATAACGGATTCTGGTGGAGCCCAGAGCGTGAGATGATGCAGAAAATGATTGATGAGTCACAGTACTATGTTAATGGTGATGTGCGTCTTAAACTTTATAAAGGTTCAGTTTCGGTGGTCGGCAGACGTTCAGAGAATGATTCGTTGTTTGATGAAAAAATTGCTACATTTGAAGATGACGATGGGGCTTATGACCAGAAAGATGCCGCTGGATTTATTAAACTTAATGCATTGCGGTTACGTATTGCAGCGAAGCGTAATAAATAAAAGCACTTAAGTGCTCTATAGCAATCAAGGTATTTAAACTCTTAAATGCTTTGATTTCTATCAATATCACAGGCAAAACCCATTACATTTGTTTAGTCGTGAGTTAATGTTAACGGTTAAACAGCTGATATTACTTTTGCTGCTTACAAGCCGTTCGAAATCCATCGGTATAATACTGTAAAAACCACTTAATAGTGGCGCGTCATGGTCTATACTCTTATAGTATAAATTAATGCACCAATGCAGAGGGAGAATGGGTTTGTGCGCATCGTGCAGCATTAAAAAGATGATCATAATATTCAGTTCATTGCTGGGCTTAGTGTTATGGGTTTCTATAGCAAGTGCAAAATACACCGGATTGAATAGGATACTCGTTGACACGCAATGGTTAATACAACATCAGCAAGATCCGGATCTGCTGGTTGTTGATGCAAGGAGTGCAGACGATTTTAAGGCTGGCCATATTCCTGGTGCCGTAAATATACCCGTTTCTGATACATTTAATCCTCTGGTGCATATCGATAAAGTCGGCAATATAAAATATATTGCCGCTCTGTTTAGCCGCGCAGGGGTTCATAATGACAATGCAGTTGTCATTTATGATGGTAATACTTATATCGATGCGGGTAGGGTGTTCTGGGTTTTTGAAGTCTATGGACATAAAAATGTAATGTTGCTTAATGGTGGCATACAGGGCTGGTTGAAATATTCACAGCAGACACTAAGTCAGAAAGCCATTAAACTTCGACCATCAAAATATATACCGGCAATTGATCCGCAGCGATTTATTACGAAGTTCAGTATGCGTTTAGCGGTAGAAGATAAAGAGAAACTAATTATTGATACGCGATCTAAAGAAGAATATCTGGGTGAAAAATCAATAGCTGTTCGTGCAGGACATATTCCTAATGCAATTAATATTCCGTGGACAGAAAATTTTGTTGTAATTGATGGTGTACAAATGCTCAAGTCATTAGAGGACTTAAGAGAAATTTACGATCCGTTGGTAAAAAATAAACGCGTCATTTTATATTGTAACAAGGGTAAGCAGTCATCGTTTAGCTATACTATTATGCGACAGTTAGGGCATGATGCAGCGCATTACGATGGCTCGTGGTTTGAATGGGGAAATGATACAAGTTTGCCAATTGAAACAAATAATTTTAATAACTAATCTAAAATATCATTCACTTTTTATATGTCATTTAGCCTAAATAATATACCCATTAAATATAAGCTGATTTTTTCAGTATATGTTGCATTGTTTATCATTATTACAGTTAGCTTCAGTTTTATGATTGCACAGGAAGTTAATAATAAAAATAATGAGCTGGTTGTTGAAGCAAAAGTGTTTAATAAGTTTTTTAGCCAGGATTTTGTTGCTATTGTGGCATTTGATGATGTTGATGTAGAGACTGATGTCACGTCACGTTTACAGGCTTTAAAAAAAATACAGGCTCTAACCATATATAATGAGAAACGTCAGCCGGTATTCTTTTATAAGCAGAGTGGCTTTGAACAAAATATTAGCTTGCCTGATGAATGGGGCTTTGAGCTGCAACATGATTTTATTGATCACTCACTATTGCTGTTTGATTCGTTAGAATATCAGGGAGGCGAGTACGGTTATATTTTTATTCAGTTATCGACTGAAAAAATTAATGAAACATTAAACAGAAAACTACACGAAGCAGCTGTTATCTTATTTGTTATGTTGCTGGCTTCGTTATTATTGGCGTGGATGATTCAGCAGTATTTTTCAAACCCTATTCAACAGTTAGCGCAGGCACTCAGGGTCGCAGCACAAACACTTGATTATTCGTCGCGTCTTCCGAATACGCGCAAAGATGAAATTGGTGATTTATTTAGAGGCTTTAATAATCTACAGGAAAAAATTGAAGAAGAAAAAAAATCACTACATGATCAGCAGTTTGCATTTGATCAGCACTCCATTGTGGGTATAACAGACTCAAACGGGACTATCACTTATGCAAATGATCTGTTTGTAAAAATCAGTGGTTATAGTATTGGTGAGCTGATTGGTAAAAATAATCGAATTTTAAAATCATCATATCATGATGCAAGCTTTTATCAGGACATGTATCAGACGATTAGTGCCGGTGAGATATGGTCGGGTGATATTTGCAATAAAGCGAAAGATGGGCATGAGTACTGGGTCGCGACAACCATCGTGCCTTTTATGGGAGAGTCAAAAAAGCCTCTGAGCTATATGGCAATGCAAACAGATATAACTGTGCAGAATAAAGCTGAAGCAAACTTAGCCCGGGCGCAGCGCATGGTACATATCGGCAGCTGGGAGCTGGACTTAATTAGAAATGATTTGCACTGGTCTGCTGAAGTTTACCGGATTTTCGAAATAGATTCGAATCAGATTTCACCAACCTATGATACTTTTATGGGAGTCATTCATCCGGATGACCGAAAAAAGGTTAGCGATGCTTATGAACTGTCACTGATAAGTCGTCAGCCCTACGAAATAGAACACAGATTATTAATGAAAGACGGCAGGGTTAAAATAGTAAAAGAGCAGTGCGAAACCTATTTTGATGAAACCGGAAAGGCCATAACATCAATTGGTGTGGTGCATGATATTTCTAATAGCAAGTATACAGAAGAAGCCCTGCGCCGATCTCAGAAAATGGATGCGGTAGGTCAGTTGACCGGGGGTATTGCTCATGATTTTAATAACATTATGGGTATTATTTTAGGTAATGTTGAGCTGCTGGAATTACAAAACATATCAGATGAAAAAATACTGAGTCGTATTCAGCCGATTAAAATCACGGCTCAACGCGCTGCAAAATTAACCAAACAACTGTTGGCTTTTTCTCGACGCAAAGCTGAGCAGCTGACTATTACCAGTATTAATAGTCAGCTGGTTAGTATGAAAAGTCTGATTGAGTATTCTGTAACACCTGAAATAGAAGTTGGTTATACGTTTGCAGACGATTTATGGTTGACAAAAATTGATCTTGGCGATTTTCAGGATACGATTGTTAATATTGTTATTAATGCCCGTGATGCGATGAGTCGCAATGGTAGCTTAAAGATAGAAACTCGAAATTGTTATCTGGATGAAAAATATTGTATTCATAACCCTGGTGTTGTCGAAGGTGATTATGTTGAAGTTATAATAAGTGATAACGGGCAGGGTATTGCAACTGATCTTCTGCAGCGCATTTTTGAACCTTTTTATACGACTAAAGCTGAAGGCAGTGGCACCGGGCTTGGTCTGGCAATGGTATTTGGTTTTGTTGAACGCTCCAAAGGCCACATAAAAGTTTATTCTGAAATTGATATTGGAACTACATTTAGAATATATTTACCCAGATCTTATGGCGAAAATATTAACTCCACTACAGCTGAAACTGCGACAGGTAAATCTCTGCCAAAAGGTAGTGAAACAATTTTAGTTGTTGATGATGAAGAAGGGTTACGTAATCTGGCAAATGATAGTTTGCAAATATTGGGTTATAAAGTGCTAACCGCGGCGAATGGTAAAGAGGCACTGGATGTACTGAAAAAACATCCACATATTGATCTGTTGTTTAGCGATGTGGTTATGCCGGGTGGATTAAACGGTTATGAATTAGCAGAGTTTGCTGAATCAAATTATCCGCAGTTAAAAATACTATTAACTTCTGGGTACACTTTAAAGGCGGTTGATAAAAATGATCATTCACAGATGAAGTGGTCAAGGTTTGAAAAAGGTTTGTTAAGTAAGCCGTACTCCCGGCAGGATCTGGCAAACCGGATACGCAAAATACTGGACTAGAGTAACTATGCAGAACGTAAAAGTATATCTAATAGATGATGATCCCGATATGGTTGAGCTGCTTAGCGAAGTTGTTGAGTCAATTGGCTTAAACCCTCTGGGCTACACCATGGCAAGTGTATTTTTTGAACAGGTAAGTGTGTTTACAGATGGGTCTATTTTGATTCTTGATTTAAATATGCCGGAGATGGACGGTATAGAAGTCATGCGTCGGCTAGCAGGCATGGATAACCCGCCGGCACTAATTCTGGTGAGTGGCCATGATGCAGGTGTGTTGCATTCGGCAGAAAAGTTATGTCAGGCGCATGAATTGGAGCTGATTGCATCACTGGGTAAGCCGTTATCATTAGATACGTTACGAAACTTATTGGAAACGCACATTAATCGAAAATTTGTTGAGAATGCTCAGCAGAATAATTTAAATGAAATTAAAATTACACCTTTTCAAATTAAGCAGGCCATAATTAACGAAGAGTTTGTTTTGCATTATCAACCACAGATTGCAGTTGCTACTGGTATGCTTACCGGGGTGGAAGCTTTAGTGCGTTGGCAGCATCCGGTTCATGGATTAGTTTATCCTGATCATTTTATTGCAATGGCAGAAAAAAACAATTTAATTGGTCTGTTAACCCAATGGATAATAAAGGATGTTGTTAACCAGGAAAGTGTGTGGCAAAAAAAAGGTTTAACAATAACTGTTTCAGTTAATATTTCAGCTGAAAACATTACCAGTCTGGCTTTGCCTGAACAATTAACCGCCATGCTGGAAGCCAGTCAGCTTGACCCTACCCGTTTAATTTTAGAAATAACTGAAAGTGCGCTAATGGGTGAGCTGGTGACATCGCTGGATATATTAACGCGCCTACGTTTAAAAGGTTTAAATCTTTCTATTGATGATTTTGGAACCGGATTTTCATCTTTATCTCAGTTGCATCGAGTGCCATTTACAGAGTTAAAAATTGATCAGAGTTTTATCAGTAATTTAAATGCCGATGATGTGGCACGGGCGATTGTAGACACCTGCATTGTTCTCGGGCATAAGCTTAATATGAAGGTAGTTGCAGAAGGCGTAGAGGACGGGGAGACGCTTGAGCAGTTAAGGATAATGGGCTGTGATGTGGCGCAGGGATACTATGTTAGCCGGCCATTAGCTGCTGATGCTCTGGTGGACTGGTTGAGAGAGCGACATTAACATCAATATTTGAGTGACATTGATGTTAATGTTTGCGTATATGAAAATTTAAACTTCGTCATTCCTGTGAGGGCATATTGCTGCCCGGAATAAAATTCGTAGACTAATGATGTTTCAAATACTGAATGAAGATTAAACTAACTTGTTATTTTGGTCAGCTTGTAGCTGGAATCCAGTGACTGAGATTAAAGTCACTGGATACGGTGAAGAATTAGCAGAGTGGCAGGGTATTTAAAATTATTTGACAGCAATGAAACGAATTATAAAAATGCTAATATTTCAGCTTCAATATCATTCTTATCAATCACTATTTTTTGAGCAATGTCTTTTTCAAACAAGTCGCTAATAACCGCTGGTATTTCTATGCCGGCTTCTTTGGAAATTGATTTAAGTGCATCTATGTCGTTAGCATCTTCTTCGCCGGTTAGTGCATTAGCAATGACCGGTGAAAACTTAGTCCATTCGGCAGTTGAATAAACAATGGTTTTTAAGGGTTTGTCGCGACAGGTTTCGTAGGCTTTGAAACAGGTTGCGGTGTGTGGGTCCATTAAATAACCTTTTGCAAAAGCCTCTTTAATATATTTTTTACCTTCATCGTCGGTGCAATAGTCGGCAACAAAAATATTCTGTAAACTGCTAACTTCATCGTTAGTTAATTGATAATAGTTTTCGCTGTCCAGTTGTTGCATTAATTCACTGGTGCGTGATTCGCCGAATAAATCAAATAAAATGCGTTCGATATTAGATGACTTTAAAATATCCATGGCAGGAGACGTGGTGGCAATGACAGATGTGTTACGTAAATCATAAGAACCGGTTCTAATCAGTTGAGTTAAAATATTATTATTGTTTGATGCAATCAGTATTTTTTCTACCGGTAGCCCCATGCGCATAGCATAGTAACCACCCAGTGCATTACCAAAATTACCGCTGGGCACATTTAGATAAATATTGTCGCCTAGTGTAATCGCATTTTGGCGTACTAGTTCAAGGTAAGAATGAATGTGGTAAATCGTTTGAAAAATAATGCGTCCGAAATTAACTGAATTAGCTGCTGACAGAAAGATATTTTTTTCCTGTAATTTTTGCTTAAATGTCGCCGAGCCGAGTAGCTGTTTCAGTGCGCTTTGTGCATCATCAAAATCGCCGTGGATGCCGATGACCTTTAAATTTGTTGCGTCTTCAGTCACCATTTGCAGGCGCTGTACATCGGAGGTGCCACCGTCCGGGTACAGGCAGGCAACCTGTACATTGTCGCGGTTTTTAAATGTTTCTAACGCGGCTGGGCCAGTGTCGCCGGAAGTGGCGGCAAGTATTAAGTAGTTTTCATTTCGTTTCTGGGCTATTGCTGAAAGCACCATGCCGAAAGGTTGCAGGGCCATATCTTTAAAGGCACGGGTCGGGCCGTGGTATAGCTCGCTGACATATAAATCGTCATATACTTTATTAACCGGCACCGGATTTTTCGGGTCATCGAATGCATCGTATAAGTTCAGGGCTTTTTCAATAACATCCTGCTCGATATCGATTTCAAATGCAGCGAGGACGTTTCTGGCTAACGATTTATAATCTTTATCCAGATGATCCTGTAGAAAACCCTGTCCAAGGTCGGGCAGTGATTCCGGTGAATAGATACCGCCAAATGAAGAAATGGGACTTAAAATTGCTTCAGAAAAATTAATATGGGTTGGACGTTGTCCATCATTGCCGCGGGTTTCGATAAATTTCATGGGGTCTCGTAGCCAAACATTTAACAGGGTTGGGGATTATAACGAAATTGCCGCGGTATTTCATGGTGGAATTTCAATATACCCCGACTGACTGAGGCACCAGTCATTAAATTTGTAGAAGCAAGCTTCAGCTCGCGATCAGGTAGTGGGTGCGTATTACAGCAAAAACACTGTAGCTAGCCCGAGAAAGGCTAGTAATCCAACAATGTCCGTAATTGTGGTCAAAATCACACTCCCCGCAATGGCTGGGTCTATATGCATTTTTTTAAGCATAATCGGAATCGCGACTCCGGAAGCCGCGGCAAAGATTAAATTAATAATCAGGGCAGCAGCAATCACCAGACCGACTGAATAATCGTCAAACCACAGGGTGGCAATGGCGGCAACGACCACTGCCCAGATGACGCCGTTAAATAGTCCTACCATCACTTCTTTATTGAATACCCAGCGCCGGTTACTACGGCTGATTTGCCCCAGTGCCATACTGCGAATAACCAGGGTGATGGTCTGGCTGCCGGCTATGCCCCCCATGCTGGCGACTACATTCATTAATATGGCAACGGTGACGACCTGTTCCAGAGTCGACTCAAAATTACTGACCACCCATGAAGCCAGAAAGGCGGTGATCAAATTAATGCCGAGCCAGACGGCACGTCGTTGGGAGCTGGGGAGTACCGGTGAAAACAGGTCTTCTTCATCGTTCAAGCCGGCCATACTTAATACCGAGTGGTCAGCTTCTTCGCGAATAACGTCAACCACATCGTCAACGGTGATACGTCCGAGCAGCATATTGTTGCCATCGACGACCGGTGATGAAATTAAATCCCGGTCTTCAAACACCATTGCCACATCGTTGTCTTCCATATCAGATGGGATCGGCTTAATGGTTTCATCCATCACGTCACCGACAATATTGCCCGGCTCGGTGATGAGTAACTGTGAAAGTGGCAATACGCCCAGATAGTGGTTATCCCGGTCGACCACAATCAGATGGTCAGTTTGTTTGGGAATGTCACCCAGCAGACGTAAATAACGTAATACCACATCCAGTGTCACCTCTGGACGAATGGTGATGGTGTCGGTGTTCATCATGCCACCGGCACTGTCTTCCGGGAATGACAGTACTGACTCCAGCATTTTACGGTGCTGGCTGTCGAGAGAATGTAGAACCTGATCGATGACCGTATCCGGCAATGACTGCACGAAGTCGGCAGAATCATCAACCTCAAGATCTTCAGCAACCTGTACCAGCTGCTGCGGCGTCATATCTTTGATTAATCCATGTCTAATTTCATCGCCCAGATTAATCAGTACTTCGGCTTCCAGATCTTTGGAAATGAGCGGCCAGATGATTAAACGTTCATTGGCGGGCAATGATTCAATCAGGTGAGCAATTTCTGCAGGGTGCAGGGCATTGAGCATGCCACGGGCATGGTGCAGGGTTCCGGACTCCAGCGCATCAGATAGAGTCTGTAATTGCCGTGCGGTTTTTTCGGTGATATCGGTGCTGCTGTCTACCATGTTAATTTAAGCCCGGTGCATGGTTTATTATTAAGTATGATTTTATAGAAGTATTGTGACTAAGTGTAGTGGAAAAGTCGGGTGCGAAAACAGAATTAGAGAAATGTCTGTTTTGTTGGCTTATTTATCGTTGGTTTAAGCCGGTCTGTTTCATTAGTTTCCATACCGTCATCAGCCGGGTTGGGGTTGATAAAGCCAAATTTAACCAATAACCGATAGCCCAGCAAGCACATTATCAACAAGCTGTATAACCAGGCATCATAAACACCGACTTTGCTTAACCACCAGTAATGGATAATGGCGGTAATTGCGATAATATAAATTAACTTATGAATACGTCGCCAGTTTTTTCCTAGTTTGCGCATCATTCTGTTGGTGGACGTAATCGCTAGTGGAATCAGTAAAATCATGCTTAGCATGCCGGCAACGATATAGGGTTTTTCTTCTATGTCTGAAATAAACCATTCCCACTCAAATGCGAGATCCAGAGAAAAGTAAATGCTGACATGTATTAATGCATAAAAAAAGCTATACATGCCAATCATCCGTCGGCACCGCATCAGCCAGTTCCAGTCCGCGAGGCGCTTACCATCTTTACAGTGTATAGCGGTACAAATTTTTGCCAGATAGTGGCGTGCAGGGGTGATGCTCAGGGTGATAATTAAGATAAGTAATGCGGTATTGCCGGATGTGCGTTCAAGCTTCTGTAACGGATTAACGCCCAGTGTCTGATTATAATAATGCCATAGAGTAGTAACTGCAGGAAGTAATAAAAGTAGCCAGATTGAACGCCAGATAAAAAGTGGATGTTGCTTTAACAAACTAACAGGATGCATTAATAATTTACTGATAAATCCATCCCCTTATATAAATGTGCTACCTGATCAGCATAGCCATTAAATATAAGTGTACGTTTTTTGCGCAGCTCACCAATGCGATTTTCTCTTTTCTGGCTCCAACGCGGATGAGCTACCTGTGGATTTACATTGGCATAAAAACCATACTCTGAAGTCGCGGCTAAATTCCAGCTGGTCTGCGGCTGTTCTTTTAATAAACGAATATGAGTGATGGCTTTGGCACTTTTAAAACCATATTTCCAGGGCACGACCAGTCTGAGCGGCGCACCATTTTGAGCGGGTACATTTTTGCCGTACATGCCCGTCGCCATAAAAGTGAGCGGATGATAGGCCTCGTCTAATCGTAGCGCTTCGCGATATGGCCAGTCCAGCGAGTTTTGTCGCTGGCCTATCATTTCTTCGGGTCTGAGTAAGCTGACAAATTCAATGTATTTAGCATCACCGGTTGGTTGCACTAAATCGAGTAGTTTGCATAATGAAAACCCCTGCCAGGGAATAACCATCGACCAGCCTTCAACGCAACGTAACGGATAAATGCGATCCTGCTGCCCAAATTTTTTAATCAGTGATTCTATATCAAGGGTGATAGTGTTTTTTACCTCACCTTCAATGGTTAATGTCCAGGGTGTGGTTTTCAGTTCTTTGGCGAGCATGAATACCACTTCTTTATTAGTCGTGAATTCATAATAATTATTGTAACGGGTGATTTCATTCCATGAATTGGGTTTTAAATTTTGTGGATTTTTTAAATTATTAGAAGAAGTGTTGCACAGAGCTGAAGTCGCACCAGCAGTTAAAGAATTCCCTGCTAGTGCAGGGCCTAACAGTGCAGATCCTAAAGTCAGACCGAGCTGAGAAATAATTTTACGTCGATTTGTAAAATGTACTTCATCAGTAATCTGACTTTCAGTGTATTGATTAAAATGTGATTTTTTATTCATCGCGAATACTAAAATTGATGATATCCAGATATGATATTAATCACTATCTAAGAGTCTTGATAAACATAATAACCGAAGCTATATCAGACTCTGATAGATCATCACCAAAAGGAGGCATGCGTGGAGAGCGACCCATTTCACTTCCGCCTTTATGTATTAATTCGCTCAGATACTTATCTGGAGCACGGCTCAGTGTCAGGTTAAAGGGGGGCGGGTCTTTAATAATACGACTCATCTTTCCATCGCCCAATCCCAATGTGCCATGACATAAGGAACAGCGGCCCATAAAAATTCCCCGGCCTATTCGTAAAGAAGGTTTTAAATTAGCAGAAATTTTGCGCAGTAATATCATGGCTTTTTCAGTATCCGATCGCAGATAAATAACAAAGTCTATTACCGATTCCATCTGCGCAAGTGTTAGCTCATCACCCCACGGAGGCATTTCGTTACTGACAGGTTTGTTTGCAGACTTTTCTGTTAATGTGCCGCCACCATAACGAATCACTTTGCCAACATCACTGACTGATTCACCGTGCCTGGGTTGAAGTAAATTGGTGTTGGGGTAGTCTTTAATTGAAAGAGATAGTACGCCTTCTCCTAGTCCATCAGTACCGTGACATAATGCACATCTGTTTTGAAAAACAGTAGCACCATACTCAAAGCAGGATTTTCCTTCTAGTCCACATTCATCAGCAGAGCCCGCATATAAAGAAAAGCTACAAACAAGCCCGATTATAATACCTATAGTTAAACGCATAGTTATGTCACCGTTAATGTAGTTGTTTACTGGACATCAATTGTCATTTGCATTTTCGGATGTATTGCACATTCAACCTGAATTTTTCCCGGCTTATCAAAGGTTATCTTTTTAGTTGAACCCTTTTTATAAGACCCTAAATCAAAGGTTTTGTCTGCGGACAAACTGAACACATTATGAAAGAAAGGGTCCTGATTAGGGAAGCTGACAGTATCACCGACTTTTATCTGTAATGTTTTAACGGTGAAAGATTTGTTTTTTTGAGCGACTTCAAACTCAGCTGCATAAGCTCCCTGGGTTATAAATGCCAAAAATACAAGTGCTGTCATAGCGGTTAGTTTATTCATTGTCTATCTCCAGCGTAAATTACGCTTTAAAGTTAAGTTAATAATATTTATCGTGGCAGCTCAGGTAATGTTACTGCTTTATAAGGTGATGTCAGGGTATGTAAAAAGGCAACGACAGCCTGTTTTTCTTCGCTTGATAAGTTAATCTTTTCCATGCTTGGCGAAAGGTTGGTTTTTACTTCACCGCCTTTAGAGTAATGATCGACAACCTCTTCGAGAGTTGATGCAGAACCATCATGAAAATAGGGTGCAGTCCGGTCTATGTCGCGTAAAGTTGGTGTTTTAAATGCACCTTTCATTAAACCTAACGGGCGTTGAGCATAGCGCCCCATATCCGGGTTTTTATTGCCCCATGATTTCAGGCCCAAGTTGTGAAAACCATAATCGCTGAAGTTAGGCTCGGAGTGGCAGGCGACACATTTTGCTTTGCCAACAAATAGTTTAAAGCCTTTTATTTGTTGTGAAGTAAGTGCATTTTTATCACCTTTAACCCAGTTATCAAATGGTGATGTGTTGCTTATCACTGTACGTTCATATGATGCAAGGGCTTTTTTTACTGTATTAGCATCAATTTTTTCACCGGGAAATGTTTTCGCAAATTCTTTTTTGTAACTTTCATTGCTATTTAACCAGGTAAATAATTTTTTGGTATCCATATTCATTTCAACGGTGGCTTCCATGGGGCCCATAGCCTGATCTTCGAGTGAGTTTTTTCGACCATCCCACATTTGTATATCATTAAAGCCAGAATTTATGATTGTAGGAGAAGCACGTCCTAATACTTTGCTTTTTACACCTTTAGCTGTGGGTAAGGCATCCGACCAGCCAAACATCGGATTATGGCAGGTTGCACATGACATATTCCCATCACCGGACAGGCGAGGATCAAAAAATAATTTTTTACCCAGTGCAATTTTTTCAGGTGTTAATGGGTTGTCAGCCGGTTGCGGAGGTACGTCGGCTAACAACCATTTTTGTAAACTGCTATGCCGGGCTTTAAAAACATAATTTTCATCCGCCTGAATAAGGGGCGAGCCGAGCAGTAAGCCAGCACCTAAAGCCAGTTTAAAAGTTCTGGATAGTTTTTTTAACAAAAGATTCATTTTATTACTCCGGCAGAGGGGTGTTAAGTTTTGAAAAAACTGACTTCAGCTGCCAGTTCAGTTGCAGCGTGATTAAGGTGTTCCGAATGGGTGTGTAATATTGTTGATTTGGCACTATTTTCTTCGGCTACCGAATTAAGTTCATCTACCGCATGAACAATGCGTCCAGTGGCTTCTTTTTGGGTTTCCAGTAATGCCAGCATCTCCTGCATTGAGGTACTGATATTCTGGGCCTGATCTAAACTGGTACTGCTTTCATCAGATGCTTTTTGTAACAGGTCGGCATTTTCATCAACCTGTTCGCGGGCACTTTCTAGTGAGTTAACCGTATTGTCTATACTGGTAGTAATGCCACTTACCAGAGCAGAAATTTCTTCAACTGCATCAGTTGTACGTCGCGCCAGTGAACGAACCTCATCAGCAACTACTGCAAAACCGCGACCTTGCTCACCGGCTCTCGCCGCTTCAATTGCCGCATTTAATGCCAGTAAATTGGTCTGTTCAGATATGCCGCTAATGGTCTGGGTAATGGTTTGAATTTTACCCACAATATCTGCCAGTTCCCGGCTTTGCACAGAGGTTTGTTCCATGTCCTGTTTGAAGCTGCTGAAATTCGTGAGGGTTTTTTTAATTTGTTTGACTGAATTAGAGGTGGCATTGGATGTAATCTGTGCATATTCAAATGCACCTTTTGCCTGATCTACAACTGTATCAGCGGTTTGTGCAACCTGACGTGTATCGTCTGCAATACGCGATACATTATTATCTATGGTGCTGGTGACCAGACCTAAATCACGGGCTATCTGGGTTACTTCTGATGACTCTACGGAAACTTTATCTGAAGCACTCGTCATTTGTTCCAGCATATCCGCCAGTTTTTCCATTGTCGTTGACAGTGATAAAATCGTGCGTCCTATCTCGTCACCACTATGTCCATCAAGACTTATTTTTTTGGTTAAGTCGCCATTGGCTAAAGCGGTCATTGACTCTTCAATCTGGATTAGCGGGCGACTCATCATTCTTGCCGCCGCTAAAGCAATAATGAGGCCGACGACAACACCGGCGGCGAAAAGTAAGCCAAGAATTTGAATGATTTTTTGGGACTGCTGCTTTGTGATGGCAACCTTGTCGATTAATTCCTGTTGTGCTTTCACTACCAGAGCTTGAGCCAGGTTTGAAATTTTTAAAAATTCAGATTCTATTTTTTCTGCCTGTTTTAAAGCTTCGTCATCTTCATTTGCTCGTGCTTTGCCAATAATAGACATTTGTTTAGGGCGTAACTGGCTGAGCATTTTTTCAAGTAGTAAAACATCATTATCATTATTAAAAGATTCTTTAAGACTATCGATTGCTTCATCCATGCCTGCGCCGCCGCGGATAGATGCAATAGCGGCTTTGCGAATATGCATGGGATCATTAGCAGCGATTACAGATTGTACGGCTCGGTCCATGCTGAGTATGGCAACCCTTGCAGTGCTGGCAGCATCAATTCTTTTGGCGGTAAGGTGGACTGCTGATTCAAACTGATCGTTTTGTTTTAACAGTATATAACCGGCGATAACAATTAAAATAACTAAACTTGAGAGAAACAACCCTGCAACACTAATGATTTTTCTTTTTAAACTTAAATTACGCCACATATAATTTCATCCAGCCCATTTTTACATCATTTAATATTATTAGGTATCTAGTGAGTATAGGTAATAAAAAGAAATTTGCGCTGCTTTTACGGAGAAATATACAGTTGTAAAGGCTGGCGATTAAGTGTTTGTTTTTTCGAAGTTTATTGTTTTCTAGTGCAAGGAACTAGTGAGCGACGTTAAGAAAACTGACGATTTAACTCAGCCACCGAATTTTTAATTTCTGCGGGGTTAGTCAGGTTTAATATTTGTTCGCTTAACGGGCGTAGTTTAGCGATTTCACTGTGATTAATTATATGCTTAACATCCAGTAAACTGTTGGCCTGTACACTAAAGCTTTGTAAACCCATACCAAGTAGCAAGCGGGTGTACTGTGTATCCGACGCCATTTCTCCACACATAGAAACTTGAATGCCCTGTGTCTCACCTGCATTAAGTGTCATCTGTATGAGTTTTAAAACCGCCGGGTGTAACGGGTTATATAAATAGCTGACTTCATCATCAATGCGGTCAAAGGCCAGTGTGTACTGAATTAAGTCATTGGTACCAATAGATAAAAAATCAAGTTTCTGCGCCAGACTATCTGCTACCAGTGCAGCAGAAGGTACTTCAATCATAGCGCCGATTTTTATATTGGCATCAAAACGCACGCGGCGTGATTTTAATTCCACTTTGGCTTGTTCTATTAATTCTAAAGCCTGCTCCAGCTCAGAAATACAACTGATCATAGGAATCATCATGCAGGCAGGGCCATAGCCGGCAGTGCGTAAAATAGCTTTAATCTGTGGTAAAAACAACAGTTGCGGGTCTTTCAAGCAACGTCTGATAGCACGTAACCCCAGTGCCGGGTTATGAATGAGCGGGCCGTGCTGGGTCGTGTCTGCAAGTTCTTTGTCGGCACCTAAGTCGGTGGTGCGAATGGTGAGTAAGTGACCTTTAAGTGAACGCAGTGCGCGGCGGTAGGTTTCAAACTGTTCTTCTTCACTGGGCATGTCATTGTGTTCAATAAATAACATTTCAGTTCGATACAGACCGACGCCGGTATGATCATGTTGGCGCAAGATGCGTACGTCGGCAGGCCGGTCAATATTGCCGAGTAAACTGATTTTTAAGCCATCTGTTGTTTGCGCAGGCTTGTTTTTTAAATCAAATAATTTTTTGCGTCGTTGTCGTTCATCACGGATTAAACTTTTAAAAGCCGAGAGCTCTTTACGTTGTGGATTTAAATGGATTTTTCCAGTGTTACCATCCAGTACAATCAGTTCATTAGCTTGAATTAAATGTTTTGCATTGTGTACACCAACAATGGCGGGTATGCCTAAGTTGCGGGCAAGTATTGCCGTATGCGACAAGGGACCGCCGTATTCGGTAATAAAGCCGGCAATTTTCTGATGTTGCATTAACAGGGTGTCGGCGGGGGTTAAATCATCGGCGACAATAATTCTATCTTTTAAGCGTTCGCTTAATTTCTCAATGCCGGTTTTATCCGCATCGTCACTAAACTCCGGCGCATTCATTAAACAGCGCTGAATTCGTTCAGTGACATGAATAATGTCATCTCTGCGAGTTTTTAAATATGCATCATCCATGTCATCAAATACTTTTACAATGCGTTCAACCTGCACCTGCAAAGCCCATTCTGCATTACATAAGCGGGCGCGAATGTGGCTTACCGTATCTTCATATAAAACCGGGTCATCGAGCATTAGTAAATGAGTGTCAATAAACAAGGTGATGTCGTGAGGGGTTTCACTGGAAATAGTATTTTTAATATTGGTTAGTTGTTGCTGGGCTTTTTCGCGTGCTACTTCAAAACGTTTAACTTCATCGTCTGCATCATATTTAGAAATGGAATATTCTAAAACTTCAGGTAGCTCACGATAAAAAACATAAGCCGGTCCAATGCTTATGCCTTTTGATACGCCGATACCCTGAAGTGTGTTAGACATTAATTATTCGTCCTCATCAAAACGATTATTGATTAAAGCTGACAGTGCATCTACACAGTCTGTCGCATCATCGCCCTCGATATGCAACGTGATAAAGCTGCCTTTACCGGCGGCTAACATCAT
>VAPL011240816.1_pt1 | contig 17128 bp, 18 predicted proteins | sample 3395061 | NCBI WGS metagenome assembly VAPL01 (sample SAMN08290444, study PRJNA428436) | hydrothermal vent metagenome | isolation source: Deep-sea hydrothermal vent chimney 2 | place: Pacific Ocean: Juan De Fuca Ridge | depth 2182 m m | reverse complement strand
TTTGATCAAATCATTTTAATGGGTCATTCTATGGGAGGAAAAGTTGCTATGACAATTTCTGATAGATATCCTGGGTTTTTAAAAAAGTTGATAGTTATTGATATCGCGCCGAAACTCTACCCAGTCCACCATCAAAAAATACTTGATGGATTGATGAGTATTAATCTCAAGCGAATTGCCAATAGAAAAGAGGCAGATGATAAGTTGTCCAATTTTGTAGATGAAGTTGGAATAAGGCAGTTTTTATTAAAAAATTTAGAAAGAGATTCAGATATCGGATTTAAGTGGAAAATTAACCTTGAAGCCATCAATAATCGTCTACAAAATATTGGTGAGGCCACCATACCTGTAAATCAAATAGCTACTGAATCGCTATTTATAAGAGGGCTCAATTCCAATTATATTACTGATAATAACATTGAGGAAATAACCAAAAAATTTCCAAACTCAAGAGTGGAATCCATTGCTATGGCAGGACATTGGGTACATGCCGAGCAACCAGAATCATTCTTAAAAGTCGTAAATAAATTTTTAGATGAATAGATCAAAAAAAGGTAAGCTGTTTTTACTTCCAACTCCGCTTTCAGAGAATACATTGGACAAAATGGCTACCCAAGAATTGAAAAGTGTACTAAAAACGCTTGACTATTTTTTGGTGGAAAATATAAGAACCTCAAGGAGGTTTATCAGTAGCATGAAGTTGGGTAAAGTAATTGAAGACTTGCACTTTGATACGCTTGACAAAAAAACTTCTCCAAATCAGATTCAGAGACTATGTGCGCCATTGTTTACCGGAAAAGATATGGGGGTGATGTCGGAAGCCGGATGTCCGGGAATAGCCGATCCTGGAAATTTGGCAGTTAGTTTTGCACATAAACACAATATAAAAGTGGTGCCGCTTGTTGGTCCGTCAGCCATATTTATGGCACTGATGGCTTCGGGACTCAATGGACAATCGTTTGTATTTCATGGATATTTGCCTATTGACAAGCCGAGAAGAGTAAAGGCCATTAAGTCTTTGGAGAAGGATGCTTTAAATAAAAAGCAGACGCAGATATTTATGGAAACTCCATACAGAAATGATCATCTTATGGATGATATTTTAAAAAATTGTCAGCCCTTCCTCAAGCTTTGTGTGGCCAAAGATATCACCGGTACAGCGGAATTTATCAAAACAAAAACCATTGCAGATTGGAAAATATCAAAGCCGGATTTGCATAAAGTGCCTACCGTTTTCCTGATTTATGGATAGAAAAACCTGGTAGATTGCTGTAAAGTTTCAAGAACCAAAAGCGAAAACTATTTCTTACCAAAAATATATCCAAAGGATATTTGCAATACTCTGTTGGTATGTCGCAATTCATAAACAATATCGCGGTTGGCAGTATTAGAAATACCCAGGTTAAATCGCAATCCAAAATTAAATTGTTCATTTAGTTTGTATGCCAATCCAAATATTATAGCAAAGTCACTGTTTTTTACATCTTCTGACGGATTCTGATTATTGAATTCGTTTTTTTGCACAGCTTTTAGTAACAAACCGTATTGAGCGCCAAATTCAAAACTGGCGTTTTCATGAAAGTAGGCTTTGAGCAAAAGCGGAATATTGAGATAGTGGTAATTCAAATATACTTGTCTTGATCGATCCTGCACTGCTCCTTGCAGGGAGTAAGTCAGTTCTGTCTGGATGCTGAAAAATGGTGTAGTAATAAATTCTGCTGTTCCCCCAATGTGATACCCAATTCTTGGCACAAGACCCAAATCAGATTTTCCCAATGTAGAAGCATTCATTCCTGCCTTGACTCCCAATTCTACTTCTTGCGCTTTAGAATTTGTGATGGAGTAAATTATTACTAAAACTAATAGAAGTTGCTTTTTCATGATTATAGAAAGTATATAAATTGTTAAATATAGTTTTGATCTTAGAAACTAAAAAATATTGTGCTTACTTTAAATCTCAATTTCCCATGGATGAAAAAACTTGTAGTAAAACCGATAGGAGGGCTATGCACCAGATTATTGGTAATAGATTCAGTTATAAAACTTGTAAAGTTGCTTAAACCTGATGAGGCTATAATTATTTGGGAAAAAAACCTCAATATCAATTGTTCATTCAAGGAGCTTTTTCATTTTCCTGATCGACTTCAATTTATTGAAACCAAAGGATTTAGTAAATTTTCTATACGATCATATTTTGAGTTGTACAATTCGTTTCATCCTTCAACTTTTCGGTGCCCCTTTTTAAACAAATCCTTAGGAAAAGAAACAAGATACGAATCGGTAAAATATGCTGATGAAATGGATCAAATGATAAATTTGAATGAGGATTATTTTTTGAATATGAACGTTGAAAGTCTTTATGTTTCTTTTTGGGGTAGACTTGTGCCAAAAACGCAAGAAATATTCAAATTACACCCTATTGATAATATTTCAAAACAGATTAATAACATTGTGAATGCATTTAACAAATACACAATTGGTGTGCACATTAGACGAACTGATCATTATCATGCAATAAAATACAGCACAACAGAGGGGTTTATAAAAGCGATGGAAAATAAGGTTGAAAATTTTAATGCCTCATTTTTTCTCTCATCCGATTCAGATAAGATTATAAAAACGATTCAAAAAAGGTTTGGAAATAGAATAATTACGCAAGATAGAATAAGTGATAGAAATTCATCTAGTGGCATTAAAGATGCTGTCATTGATTTATTCTGTTTATCGAAAACCAAAGAAATTATAGGATCATACAAAAGCACATTCAGCCAGGTTGCAGCAGAAATTGGTGGGATTGACATTCAAGAAATTTACGTTGACAATAAAGAAAAAACGATTTGAATATATCAGATTATATTAGAAGGATTCATTCATATTACCTGGAACAGATATACATAAAACCTTTTGTGAAGAATAACCAGGGTAGGATAATTAGTACTCAAAATTCAATCGCCCTTGTTTGCCATCCAAGAGGAGGATCAAATTGGCTTGGCGAAATATTACTAAATGCTCAGGAAACCATATTAATAGATGAGCCGCTTTGGAGGGGTTTTTACCGTTCTTTAGATTACAATCCCACTGATAGTGAAGGTAAAATAAAACAATTTTCAAGGCTCGGATTCTATTTCGATCAACCGATTCCTTCCGATGCCAAGTGGGAAGAAGCAAGGATTATTATGGAATCAGTATTGAAAGGCACTATTTGTAACTACAGTTTGTATGACAGAAATAAATTGAAAAATCTTGGCAAAGGTGAAACTTTCATAATTAAATTCTGCTACGGTCATCTTCTTTTGCCTTGGCTTCAATACAATTTTAATATTAAATCAATTGTGCTTCATAGGCATCTTTGTGCGGTAGTAGCTTCACAATTAAAATATTATGGAATGACAAAAATTCCAAATAATCCTTCGGGAAATTTACCTGAAATTAGATATAATGAGATTTATAAAAATACAGAAAGGTTTGGGGGGAAATTAATACCAGGAAAGAATATTTGGCAGCTATTTGGGCTCTGAAAACAAAATACATATATGATATTTCGAAAAAAAACGGTAGTTGGTTAACCTTATTTTATGAAACACTACTGTCTGATTTTGTCAGTCAGACTGAGGTACTTCAGAGGTTTTTGAATATTCAATTTAATGAAACAGCCTTCAGGTATAAGGACAAGCCCAGCGCATCATCAATTTCCAAGCATCAACCAATACGCGAAGAGATGCAAATAAAAAAATGGAAAACGATTTTAAGTGGTAATCAGATAAAAAGAATATTAAATATTGTGGAAAAGTTTGGAGTAGAACTTTATGATACGGACCTAATGCCACATTCAGAAATCAAAAAATGAACATCTTCATTATTCCATCCTGGTACCCCTTATCGACAAATTCTTTGCCGGGAATTTTTTTTAGGGAGCAGGCACACGCATTAGTCAAACACTACCCGGAAAATAAAATAGGCATAAGTACCTGGGGGCAAAATGATGAACGCCTTTTGCTGTGGGCAGGTTGTCCTCTCAAAAGTTTATCAAAATTGCTTATTGGGAAAAAGCCACAGCCCTACGAAAATAATCTTACAGAAAACTTAACGGAATACTTTACACCTGCCTACACTTGGAGCTCAAAGTTGTGGCACGGAAATATGCAGCAAATTATAAAAGCAAATTTATCGCATATTGATAAATTTCAAAGTGAATTTGGAAAGGTTGATATCATTCATGCCCATGTCGGGTATCCGGCAGGATATATTGCCAAAAACCTTTCAAAAACCCATAGCATTCCTTATGTCATCACAGAGCATATGAGTCCCTTTCCGCACAAATATTATCTAAAATCCAGCGGATCACTTGCCCCTCGATTGTATGCCGCATATAATGGATCTTCTCAAAATATCGCTGTTTCTAGCTCACTGGAAAAACAAATGAAAAAACAGGATATTCCCAGAACAACAATAATTCCTAACCTTGTGAAAGATAACATGTTCGAATCAGTTATTTCTAAAAATAACAATAAGGCGTTTACATTTTTTAGTTTGGGAAGAATGGTTCCACAAAAAGGGATTGATATTTTGCTAGTTGCTTTTTCAAAAATGAAGTCGAAAGCCATCCTCAGAATTGGTGGTGATGGCGAATCGTTGGATATTTATAAAAACCTTGCGGGGGAGCTGGAAATTGAAGATAAAATAGAATGGCTGGGTGAACTCAACAGGAATGAGGCATTGTTAGAATTTCAAAATTGCGATGCTTTTGTTTTGCCCAGTCGCCATGAGTCTATGGGGGTTGTCTTTGCCGAAGCAATGGCATGTGGCAAGCCAGTTATCGGCACAATAAGTGGCGGGCCTGAGGAATTTATCAACGAATCGAATGGATATCTTATAGAAACGGAAAATGAAAAAATGCTCATAAAATCCATGGAAGATATGATACAAAATTATGCACGATTTGACGCTGAGCATATCAGGCAGCAATGTGCCGATCGTTTTTCATCGCAAGTCATTTGTAATAAAATTATGGCTTTATATCAGGACGTTCTGCAATTATAATTCCTTTTCAAAAAAATACTTATAGCTTTTGATACCTCCCATCCGTTCTTTAAAATCAATGAGCGAATTTTGATCTTTACCATCTTTTTCAGTAGATATCCCCAAATCCAGCATTTCCATTTGATGTTTCTGACAATAATTGTAGAGACCAACAAGCAATAATACGGATGGGCTAAATTGCTTAAATTTCCTTAAACTCGCCGGCAAAAAATAATACAATATTTGTCTATGAACCTTAATGGCAATAACTGCGGCGGCCAACTCACCATTGCGCCTTACAGAAAACATTGGATAATTTTGAGGGAAAAGCTGTAGATATTCCAGCAGTTTATCTTTTGTTATAGACACTTCCAGTCCTCGCTCATTTCTGCATGTCTGGAGATAATTAAATATTTCAGCGGCACTTGAAATAGGTTCTTCTGCAAAACTAAATCCATTGTCGCTACACTTTTTAAGTCTTCGCTTTTCCATGGGATGCATCAGGCTTTCCAACGGATTTTCTCCAACAACAATATGATGATTGACAGCTTTTAGCACAATGGAAAATCCTGATACATCCATCGTGTTGGCAATTATTTTGGTTTTTTTGTCTGCATAGCACTCTGCAAAATTGGTTATTTTCACCTTGTTGATATGACGAGATATCAGGTCATTTTCAATATATTGCCAAAAATCCAGGAGCAAATTTGGGTGGAAACTCCGACTAAATTCAAAAGAACCAAAAAGAGATTTGTATGGGCTGTAGGCAGTATTTTCATTTAGCAAAAAATGTATCTTCCCTTCGATGCGTTTCTTAATATTATTAACTATAAAATAGTCTGCTCGATCTTTTGTGTCCTGGGTGTTGATATGCTTAATCTTATTGAATAAATAATTATCAAAATTGAAGGCATACCCATAAGGCAATTGGTCGGTCAGAAATTCAAAGGTATTCAATAGTCCATTTTTTGCTGGTAAAATTAGTATGATTTAGGGATTATTACGAAATAACTTATCGTTTTGACTCTTTCTTTTTTCTTTAGTATCCTAATCAGGACAAGCCAGAACTAACAAGGAAAATAATGTGAGAGATACAATAATATTGATAACCTAAGTCTTTTTTTGGATTAAATTATTCAGGAATCAGGAAAAAATCAACAAAAAAAGGCCTTCAAATTAATGAAGACCTTAGCTGTGATCCCGCTGGGGCTCGAACCCAGGACCCTCTCCTTAAAAGGGAGATGCTCTACCAACTGAGCTACGGAATCGCGAAAAATGCTTGATTTTTTGGAAGCCCTTTCCGTAATTGGAATGCAAATGTATGATGTTATGATAAAAAGCCAAAACGGGATAACGAAATTCTTAATATTTTTTATTTTATTTTTTGTAAGCTGCTCTATTACAGCTTACTGCGAATCTCCAAATGAAAAACTTTTTCTTTCTGATTCTCTTTTCGATCAAAAAAAATATACACAATCATTCGAATTGTATGATGAAATATTAAAAAGTGATAAAAAAACTTCGCCGGCCATGTTATTGAAAATGGCCTTTATAAAACAAGGATTAGGAGACTTTACCAGCGCACTTTACTATTTGAATTTATATTATTTAAAAACTTACAATAGAAAAGTGCTAAAAAAGATGGAAGATCTGGCTAAGGAAAATAAACTTGTCGGATATAATTATGACGATGCAGAATTCTTCCTGAATATATATCATCAATATCAATTGCAATTCAATGCTCTTGTAATTTTATTGATGCTTATATTTTTTGGAGTCATTTATTATCAAAAACGAAATGGTATGAGCAAATCGAGTTTTCCCGGAACTGTTTACATCATGCTTCTGCTGGTATTGCTTTTTATAAATAATTATGGCAGAGAACATTCAAAGGCAGTCATTGTATCATCTATGGTTTATCTTATGGATGGGCCATCGCCGGGAGCAAATGTGGTGGAAGTTGTATCCAATGGCCATAGAGTTGATATCATCGGCCAGGATGATGTTTGGGTTAAAATTGCATGGAGGGATAAATTTGCCTACGTTAAATCATTTAACTTAAAGCGAATCAAACTTTAACCTTCGTAAAAGTGGAGATTATAACCTAAACTGAAATTTGCAAGGAGGGGTTGATAGTTTTGCAAAAGGGTGGATTTATGTAGAACATTTTAATATTCCTTTGCTGGTCTTGGGGCCAACAAGGGCAGGGAGTAATTTACACGATTTGCGAAAAATATTATAAACAACAGATAATCAAGTGTTTAATTTATAATTCATCATTTATAATTAAACGAAGTGTTGTTTATAATTTCAATGGATTATTTGTTACTTTCAACGCATGTCACAATTGAGAGATAAATGATAATATTTATTCTAACACGATACAATGAAAACATTTTTAGGAATTACTATAAAACTATTTTTTTGATTTTATGGATATCATCTGTACAACCTATTAAGGCCCAAAAAGCTGCTTCGGAAATGGACGCCGAGGCAAGGAATATTGATGTTCCTTTAGGCAAATCCTTAGTTTATATTATGAGGCCGTCTTCATCAGGTTTCGCAATAAAAATGACCGTTGAATGCGACTACAAATATATAGGGTCGATTAAAGCTAAAAGATTTATTTATACAATTCTTGATCCTGGAAAACATAAGTTTTTATCCAGATCAGAGAATGACTTTGAATTGGAATTGACTCTTGAAGCGGGAAAAACATATTATATAAAGCAGCTAGTCAAACTGGGAGTTGTTGTTGCCAGAACTAAACTTCAAATTGTAGATGAAATTGAAGGGAAAAGTATCCTAAGTAAATGCAAATTATCTAAGGATAATTTACCAATAGTTAGTGATATAAATGAAAGAGATACCCATAAAAAAGTAACTTTAGTTTTCTATAGACGTGGCAAAAAACAATATGAAATACCAATGACTGTTTCTATAAATGACAGTGTACTCATAACAATGGTTCCTAATAGTGTTATAGAATATGAAGTGGAAATGTCAAGTAAGCCAATAAATATTTGCTACAATGACGAATTCCAAACATGCACTGAAGTTTGGATAAATGCAACTAATACAAAATATATAGAATGTTCAATTTATAGTTCAGATAAATCTCCTGAAATCTCAGAGGTGAAAGTTGAAGTAGGAGAATTTTATAGTAAACAAGTCAAACACCGTCAAGAAAAGAGAGAGAATAAGGTTAGTAAATAATTACTTTAAAAAACTGATAACATCAACTTTCACCCGTGGTGAATTCTGCTTTTTATAATCATGATAAAATTTTCAATTTTCTTCATAAGGCTCAAAAATGGTAGTGATAAAAACTGAATATTTTCCTAATTTGTAACCGATTTTAAAGACTCGTCAAGCATAATAGATAGACTTTATCTTCTAATTAGAAAAAAACAAATAGCAGAAATATTTAATCAATAATATAATGACAATCCTTATCAATTAAAGAATACTAATATGAACAATCCAGTACAATGGTTCGAGATTGCCACCACAAACCTCGAAAGGGCAAAAGACTTTTATACTAAAGTTTTTAATTTAGAATTTCAATTAATTGAAATGCCCGACAGCAAGATGTACATGTTTGGCGCGCCCGACAAAGTAGGCTCAGCTGGTTCTTTAGTTCAGTCTGCCGATAACAAGCCAAGTGCTGATGGAACTGTTATATATTTTTCTTGTGCAGATGTTGCTATTGAAGCAGGTCGTATTGAAAAAGCAGGAGGCAAATTGCTTCTTCCAAAAACGGATATTGGAGAATTTGGCTTCTTCGCTCAATTCATTGATACAGAAGGCAACCGAATTGGCTTGCATTCGGATAAGTAGAAATTATTTATTGGATTAAAATTCATTCATAGAATTAGCGGAAGGAGCATTTTTTTTATTGCTGATAAATCTGTTAAAAAGGTAAATGCAATGAGAACAAAACGAAAATTGAGTTATGTATAAAGACATTATTAGCTACGAGTTGGCAGAAAACACAACAAAAGAACAATTGCTTAAAATTGCTAAACAAATCGTAAATGATTGGATGAAAAATCAAGTTGGATTTGTCAAATGGGAAATCCATACAAATAATGATGGAAGTTATACCGACATTGTGTATTGGAAATCAAAGGAAGATGCCAAAAAGGCTGAGCAAGAAATGATGAACATTCCGAATGCAGCAGAATGGTTTGCTTGCTATAAAGAAGGAACTATATCGAGTAAAAACTTAACAACTATTGCGGAATTTTAAATACAAAAATTCAATATATTTAATAAATCAATTGAGCAGACCCTAAGAACAATTGAACCGGTGAATTAAATGAACGAATATCTTTTAAAGGCAATAATTCGTCTTTTTGCCATAGTAGCAAAAGCAAATCTGACTGAAGAAAGCAGGGAAAGAATAAAATTTATCATTTACAGGCAAGCGAGTAACGAAGACGCTGAAGAGTATCTGAAAATATTTGATGATTTCACTTCTGTTCAAAGTAGAAGTCCAAGTAAACCCCCAGTAAAACGACTGGGCGAAATGGAGGAAAAGACGGAAGAATTTGTTGAGGAGTGGGCCAATATCATATTAATTTGTAAGCGCATTAACCTTGAAAGCTCACTTTTTCAAAAAGTGATTGTAATCCTCAGAGTAATAGAATTGTCTCACATTGATGGTGAGCTGTCCGAAAGGCAGGATAATTTTATCTACTACATCGGACAAACCCTTCATATCAAATCAAAACTTGTAGAGCAATTAAAGCAATTTGTATTTGGCACCGAAATTAGTGATCTGTCCAATAAAAATATTCTGATCATTGATGATGGGGCTCAAAGAAAAGACAGTAGTTGCAAGCACATCAGAAGACCAAATCTTACTGGATTTTTAGCGGTTTTATATATTCCCGAAATAGAGAGCTACATCATCAAGTACGTTGGTGTTTCGCATATTTTTCTTAACGGTGCGCCGATGAAAAGCAGGTTTACCTATATTTTTCCTACAGGCAGCAATATTCGCGGCAACAAGTTGAAAACCATTTACTACAGTAATGTAGTGGGGCAGTTCAAATCCACTCAGGATCTGAATCAAATAAAACTTACTGCCAGTGATGTTTGGGTGACATTTAAACAAGGCAGGATCGGGCTTCGCGATATTTACCTAAATGAAGAATCGGGAAAGTTAATTGGGATTATGGGGGCCAGCGGAGCAGGAAAGTCCACTTTGTTGGAGACGCTTAACGGAAAGATAAAGCCCAAAATCGGTGAAGTAATCATCAATGGCATCAATGTCCATGAAGAACCTGAGAAGCTTGAAGGGCTGTTGGGATATGTTCCTCAAGATGATTTGCTCATCGAGGATCTTACTGTTTATAAAAATTTATTTTTTGCAGCAAAATTGTGCTTTGCAGATTATAACGAAAAAAAACTTCATGAATTGGTATCTAATACGTTAAAGATGCTTGGCATTTATGAGACCAAAGATCTTACGGTAGGCAATCCATTAAAAAAAACCATCAGTGGAGGCCAGAGAAAGCGCTTGAATATTGCCTTGGAGCTGTTGCGAGAACCTGCCATTCTGTTTCTTGACGAGCCAACTTCAGGATTGTCATCACGAGATTCGGAAAACATTCTCGATCTCCTCAAAGAATTGTCGCTCAAGGGCAAGCTTGTTTTTATGACAATACACCAGCCGTCATCTACTATTTTCAGAATGTTTGACAATCTGTTGCTATTGGATGTCGGCGGACACCAGATCTACTACGGAGATCCTGTCGATGCGATCGTATATTTTAGGGATGTTGTCAATATGATCCAGCGAGATCAGGGATCTTGTATCACCTGTGGCAATGTGAGTGTTGAGCAAATATTCAATATCATTGAGACCAAAGTAGTAAATGAATATGGGAAATTTACCAACGAAAGAAGAATTTCTCCAAAGCAATGGGGAGACCATTTTAGCAAGCGACTTCGCCCGAAAGATATGGAAAACAAGGTGGTCCAACTTCCACCTACCACATTTAATATCCCCAATTGGATTGATCAATTTAAGGTTTTCTACAAAAGAGATGTGCTGTCAAAGCTAAAAAACAAGCAGTACCTAATTGTCAATTTTGCTGAGGCGCCCTTGTTGGGCTTGATCATTGGATATTTCATAAGATATTACAATCCCGGAGACGATAATAAACTGGGATACACTTTTGCCGACAACCCCAACATCCCGTATTACTTTCTTATGAGCATTATTATTGCTCTTTTCATTGGTCTTTCTGTAAGTGGCGAGGAGATAATTAAGGATAGAAGAATTCTGCAACGAGAAAAGTTCCTGAACCTGAGCAACAGCAGCTACCTGACTTCTAAAGTGATTATACTTTTTGGAATTTCAGCCATCCAGACTTTCTCATTTGTCATCATTGGAAATCTATTGCTGGGTTTTCAGGGAATGTATTTTTCATTTTGGCTTTTGCTATTTTCTACGGCCTGTCTTGCCAATCTGATTGGACTCATCATTTCTTCAGCCTTTAACTCGGTAATCACCATTTATATCATGGTTCCAATAATACTCATTCCTCAACTGATGTTCAATGGCGTGGCGATTGAGTTTGACAAACTCAACCCAAATATGAGCTCAAGCAACAGGGTGCCCATTCTTGGTGAAATGATGGTGTCACGATGGGCTTTTGAAGCCATCATGGTCCGGCAATTTAAGGACAACAAGTATGGAAAGTATTTTTATGATTTTGAAAAAGTAATGGCAAATTCTGATTACAAAACGACCTACTATCTCAAAGCATTGGAAACAAATCTCGCTTCGTGCAATGCAGCACTAAGAGGTGAAATTTCGCAAGATCAAATATCGGATAATCTGGAATTAATAAAATATGAACTAAAAAGAGAGCTGAAAAATTTTGATGCCGTTGACCATGTTGATTGGGAAAAATTAGTTCCCCATAAATTTGACTCCGCAACTTCTATTTCGATAAATCGTCAAATCGAAACCCTAAAAAAAATATATATAGAAAGGAAAAATAATGCTTTTCATGTTATGGATTCACTACGAAAAGTAAAGATTATTGATAAAGACCTTGAAGAGGAGTTCCTGACGGCGAGAAGGACTTTTACGAATGATAAGGTTAAATCCATTGTTGAAAATGTTGGTTTGGTTGCTATTCTTGAAGTTGGCAATAAATTAATTAGAAAGATCAAACCTATTTATGCAACACCTGATATTCCTGATAATCAAATGAATTTCAGGACATTTTATTATGCCCCTCAAAAATACTTTGCAGGTAGGTATTATGATACTTTTTGGTTCAATTTAGTAATTATCTGGATTATGGCTGCGATCGCTTTGCTAACCCTCTATCTTGACTTGTTGAAAAGGTTCTTTAATATATTTGAAAAAATAGGTGACTACAGACTAAGGCAAAAAATCAAAAAAGGTCAGGAGTCAAAAAAGTAGGGGAATTAATGACTTTTTAGCTATAATAATATTGGTTCTAAAACGAACCAGGATGCAGGCAGGCTTATACTCATGTGTCCGTTAGCCATTTTAATTCCATTAGATTAGTAGCTAACTACAAAAGATATGAATGAAATAAGTTTAGCGAATTGTTAGCGGCAATGACGAGAGAGCTTCTTTTTCAATATATAAGTATTAACTATATGCCAAATATTTTAAAATATTTTAACGACATCGTCCCACTAACAGAAAAGGAAATTACAGAATTCAATGACATTCTATACCCAATAGAATTAACTAAAGGAGATAAATTTTTAAAATATGGACAAATATCCAAAAGAATAGCTTTTATTGAAGACGGTTTGCTGGAAATGACTTTTATTGAAGATAGCTCTGAAAACATGCTCGACTTTCTCTTCCCTAATTCTTTTGCGGTTGACTATTTAAGTTTTCTATTAGATAAGCCATCCAACAACATTCAGATAACAGCACTTGAGAAGTCAAAATTGATGTGTTTTAAAAAAGAAGACTTAGAAAGACTTTATGATTCTAACATTAAATTTCAAAAAATAGGACGAATTATTGCCGAACGTTATTATATAGCATTTGTTCAAAGGTTAAGAACAAATCATCTTCCACCCAAAGAAAGATATGAAACACTCAGAAAGAATTTTCCCGAATTCATTCAACAAATTCCTCAATACAAAATAGCTTCATTTTTAGGTGTTTCAGCAGAGTGGCTTTCTAAATTGAGAGCAAAAAAGTAATTTCTTGAATTAGTTCAACGAGATTTATTCAGCATCAATTTAATTTTGTTGAATAAATTAAAAGGAATTAACATGAAAAGACTAACATCATTACTTATTTTATTCATTATAACTACTAATCACTCTTTCGCTCAAGATTCAAAAGAAAAACTATCTTTTGGTGTTGAATCTGAAATAATGACATGGCTAAATCAGGGTTATCATGGATCGTTTTGGATCGGAAAAAAAGGATTCCGTGCTCGGTTTGTAGTAGCTAAAGCCACATATCCTGACAATTTTAATCCAGAAGGTTTTACAAATTTAACTTCAGAATTCTATGAAATAGAATTTGACTACTTTTTTGGTAAAAAAAGGAATGAATTTAGAGGCTTATGGGTGGCTTTGGGAACAGGATATACTAAACAAAATATAGAATCCGAAACCACTAACATAACAGCAAGTACTGATTTAATTGCCATGCATACCGGAGTGGGATATGCTATTAATATATTCAAAGGACTTTATATAAACCCCTGGGTTGGTATTACCTTGCATCTAAACACCCAAGAAGTAAATGTTGGGAATGAAATCTGGAAATCTAATGTAATTGACCCAGTCTTCGGAGCAAAAATTGGATATTCTTTTTGATAAGATAAATTAATTAAAACCATCTGATAGAAAAGCACATTCAGCTAACCATGTATAAGAAATGGTGCGTAAGCACAAACAATAAGGGTTTGTGCTTTTTACGTAAATTTGAGTTTGTCAAAAAGATAGTGATATTAAACCGCCACTACTCCTACACGGAATGTTGTGGGGTAATGTGAAAACACAGAAAATCAATCAAATGAGAATAATTTCAATAATTGCATTAAGTATATTATTCCAGATTAAAGTTTCTGGACAGGTAATAATGGGTAGAATTGTTGATTCTAAGACAAATAAACCATTGGAATATGTTGGTGTAGGAATCATTAATACGAATTTCGGAACAATTACAGATAATAGTGGTTATTTCAGGTTTGAAGCAAAAGTCGATAAATTATCAATTGTAAGAATCTCAATGATAGGTTATGAACCACAGAAATTTACTGTCAAGGAATTAAGAAATAACAAAAGTGAAATAAAACTCATTGAAACAACTATTGAGCTTGCTGAAATTATAATTAAGCCAACAAAAGAAAGGTTGGAGCAACAAGTTCAAATAAGTCTTCTGGTTGGAGTGGTTGGAGCAGGCTACGCAAAAGAAAAGGATTTGAAATAGGTATAATTTTAGATTTGGGAGAAAAACCTGTAAAGGTTAAAAATCTTAATGTATTGCTTAAACGTCAATCTTTTGACAAAACATTATTTCGATTACATATTAGAGCAATTAATGACACATTGGTTTCAGAAGAATTATTAACTGAAAATATTATATTTTCTATCACAAAAGAATCAGGCTGGGCTGAAATTGATTTAGAATCATACAACATTGTTTTGAGCGGAAAAGTCGGCGTGACACTTGAGTGGTTAGATGTAATAGGAAATAATCCAGACCGTGCTATTAAAATAAATAAAAGAATGACTGACGCTTACATATTATTTAGAAATAAGAAAAATCAAATTGGATTATATCGCTGGGGAACTGAATCAAAATGGACAATAAGCGAGAAACAAAGCCCAAGTTTGTTTTTAACAATCATGTAATAACTTAATAACATTGCCTAATAATATGGAATCAAATTAGAGTGGTCCAGAGGATCCACCTAATTTTTCTCCCGATGCAGGTCGGGATTGAACCCCGATCTGCATCGGGGGATTAGTGCTAACAAAAAAGATATAAACGCAATAACTTTAGCGAATTATTGTACAACATTAAACAAGCCTTCCCGGTAATTAAGTTTTTCATTCAAAAGTTAATTTAAATCAATCACTATTTAAGTTTTTTGAATAATTCTTAAATAAGAAGTATCTTTGATAAAGTTTATACTTCATTTACAATGAAAACATTCAAAGCTGGAAATCGCATAAATCAAGGAACTTACAAAAGCTTCCAACCTAACAAGATAAATCAAGAATGGAAAATTGAAGATATGGAAGTATTGAACCTTTTAAGTCAAGCAGACAGGCAACTTGGAAGACTCGATATGTATTCTGAATATATTCCAAATATTGATTTGTTTATAAGTATGCACGTCTTAAAAGAAGCAACTCAATCAAGCAAAATAGAAGGAACCAAAACAAATATTGAAGATGCTTTATTAGATAAAGAAGATGTAGATGATGAAAAAAGAGATGATTGGGAGGAAGTACAAAATTACATAGAAGCTTTAAACGCTGCGATATCAAATCTCGAAAAATTACCATTTTCGTCACGATTGATTAGAGCAACGCATAAAATATTATTGCAAGGAGTTAGAGGAAAGCACAAGCTTCCAGGAGAATTTAGAAGTAGTCAAAATTGGATAGGTGGAGCAAGTATAAATGATGCAACCTTTATACCTCCTATTCATTCAAATATTAATGAATATATGGGAGATTTAGAAAATTTTGTGCATAATTCTGAATCATTTTTCCCTGACTTACTTAAGATAGCACTAATACATTATCAATTTGAAACAATCCATCCATTTTTAGATGGAAATGGAAGAGTCGGTCGCTTAATGATTACTTTATATTTAGTGGAAAAAGAAATTCTAAAAAACCCTATTCTATATCTTTCTGACTTCTTTGAAAGAAATAGAATTCTATATTATGACAATCTAACGAGAGTTAGAGAAAAAGATGATTTAACCCAATGGTTTAAATTTTTCTTAGTAGGAGTTATCGAGACTGCTAAAAGTAGTATAAGTACATTCGACAGTATTTTAAAGTTACAAAAAGAAGTTGAAATTAAAATTCAAACATTAGGAAGTCGGTCACATAATGCTCAACTTATTTTAAATCATTTATTTCAAAGACCAATTATAGATGCCCAAAAAGTGAAAGAACTAACAAGCCTTTCCTTTCCATCTGTTTATAAACTAATAGATGAGTTTGAAAAATTTGAAATACTAACTGAAATAACTGGCGCGAAAAGGGGAAAAATTTATTTGTTTAGTGAATACACAAAACTATTTAAATAAAACGTTTGATGGATGTGTTTTTTGAGGGTTAAATTTGTGAATACCCCTTTGGATATTGTGGTAAATACTGCCTGAGATATTTGTTTTGTGTTTGATTTGTCATTTGCATTTTGGTGTTTGACATTGTATTAGTTGATTTTTGCTTTCCACGAGGCTTTTACTCATGTGCCCGTTAGCCATTTTAATCCATTAGATTAGTACATAGATAAAAGGAGTGTGTTTACACGTACTCAGATGTTGTGGCTCATACAGAAAATGCAGAGTTCTGCTGAATCTAAATAAATTTTCTTCGTGTTACATTATTAGTTAACTTTGTCGGGTGGAACAAAAACGTCAACTGGTTTTCTTCAAGAACTATTTCAGCGACTTTTTTGAGCCTTTGAATAACAAAATGAAGGACAAAATTGACGAAGTATTGTTCATGATTCGAATTGCAGACAGAATCCCAGGTAAGTTTTTCCAACACATGACAGGAACTAACGGACTATTCGAGATTCGAGTCGAATATCAGAGCAATATCTATCGAATTTTTTGCTGTTTTGATAAAGGAAATTTGGTGGTTCTTTTTAACGGTTTTCAAAAAAAATCACAGAAGACTCCCCGAAAGGAAATAGATAAGGCTTTAAGAATTAAAGACGAATATTTTGAACTCAAACGTAAATCAAAATGAAAGAGCATTTAACAACATTTAATGATCATCTGAACCAAAGGTATGGGGCTATTGGAACAGAAGAACGAGCTAACTTCGAGATAAAAGCCAAGGCATTTGCGATCGGTGAAATTATCCGAGATGCCAGAAAAGAAGC
>VAPL011131308.1_pt1 | contig 17141 bp, 12 predicted proteins | sample 3395061 | NCBI WGS metagenome assembly VAPL01 (sample SAMN08290444, study PRJNA428436) | hydrothermal vent metagenome | isolation source: Deep-sea hydrothermal vent chimney 2 | place: Pacific Ocean: Juan De Fuca Ridge | depth 2182 m m | reverse complement strand
TGACTTTCGTCTTTACAAACCTTATACGTTTAACTAAAGACATTTAACATGCAGACAAACAACACATTTACTGTGATTTTCTTTACTAGAAAGTCGCGAAGCAATTCTCAAAAGTTATCTATTTACTCTCGTATTACTGTAGACGGGAAACGTTCTGAAATTAGTTTAAAAAGAAGTGTTTCGGTGTGCAATTGGGACTCTTCTAAAGGGAGAGCGAGAGGTGCTACTCAAAATATCAGAATTTTAAACAAGTATTTAGACCTTGTTTACGGACAGTTATTAGATTGTCATAAGCAATTACTGGAAGAGTTTAAGGTTATTTCTCCTAACGCTATTAAAGCGCGTTATTTGGGCAAAGATGACCAACGTAAAACGCTACTTGAACTTATTGAGTATCATAATACGAATATGGCTTCTGTTTTAAAGGCTGGTACGCTAAAGAATTATTATACTACTGAACGGTATTTAAATAAATTCCTACTTCAAAAATTGAAGGTCAAGGATGTTTTTTTAAAGCAATTGAACTATCGTTTTATTATTGACTTTGAACAGTTTCTTCGAAATATCAGGGATTCAAAAAAACAACTCATGATGTCTAATAATGGGGTAATGAAACATTTGGAGCGTTTTAAAAAAATGATTCATTTGGCTATTAAGTTGGAATGGTTGGTTAAAAATCCTTTTGGTCAGTTTCAATTGAAATTTGATAAGTATGACAGGCAGTATCTTTCGGAAAGGGAATTGGAACTTATTGAGAATACGTATTTTAATAGTGAACGATTGGAACGGGTAAAGGATATTTTTATTTTTTCTTGTTATACGGGCTTGTCTTATATTGATGTTAAACAATTGACCATACACCAGATTGTAAAAGGGATTGATAATAATTACTGGATTTATACGAAACGTGAGAAAACGAATGAAGTGGTTAAAATACCAATCTTACCAAAAGCATTGTCTATTATTGATAAGTATAAGGTTATTTCTAAAAGGATAGGTTCTGAAATGCTTCTCCCACTCTACTCCAATCAGAAAACGAATAGTTATTTAAAGGAAATTGCAAAAGATTGTAAAATTCATAAGAATATTACGTTTCATGTGGCTCGTCATACTTTTGCTACTACGGTTCTTTTATCTAATGGTGTTCCTATTGAAACGGTGTCTAAATTATTAGGGCATACTAAATTGTCTACTACTCAAATTTATGCTAGAGTATTGGAACATAAAATTAGTGAGGATATTGATAATTTATTGAAACGGTTTGAAAACAAAAAAGGTAAGGTAACAAAATCCAGTTAAAGAAAGTGCTTAAATTAATGGTATGGAGATAAGTTCAAGATGTGTTTTTGTGTCCACACAAAAACATTCTTGTCTGCTCCCGAAGGTCGCAGAAGAAAAAAAGTCATTTACTATAAATGATTTAAATTTAAGATTTATACAGAAATCCGTTTTTAGACTTGTGGATTCAGAGGTTGGGTGTCAAAGACACTTTAAGTGAGGAGAATCCACAGGTTTAAAAATGAACCAAGCTCGCCTAAGCGAGTGCAGTAGGTTTTCACAAAAATTAGATACTTCAAAGGGCATAATTATATCAAATTTTTCTGATGAATCTTTATATTCTAAAAAACGCCTTTTTTCTTACTCTTTACCCTAAATTGTGTCAACTTTTTTCCCTGTTTATAGGACTTGCCTAAGGATTTGACCCAATTTGGGGTCTTTTTTAAACATTTTAACGTTTTTATTATTTTTCAACAAACTTTTTCAATGTTTACAGGGTTTAGCTAGAGTTTTGCAACAAACCTTTTTTATTTTATTTTATTCTTTATAAATATAAATTTTTGTAAATCAATACTTTATGAAAATAAATAAGTCAGTAGCGTCGCTTTAGCGCGCTACCCTCTTGCTTTTCCCTTAGATTCGCAATGTCATTTACATAGAGCCTTTTTTATGATATGAATCACTATTAATTGGTAACTTCCAATCGAGGGAAAACTCTCCATAATTGTTAACTGTGACCAAACTGATAAGGGCGAATTATACGCTTTTCAAAGCTTTTAGGCTTAGACTTTATTTGATAAAAGCCCTAAACTTCTTTATTTATTATTGTGAATTGTACGATTAAAACTCCAAGGGCTGAAATTCAAATTTCCCATATAGTCTTGCTTTTGAACAATCAGCATTTTTTCTACTCCTTTTTCATTTATAGGTAAAAAGCCATAATCGTAACAAAAAAAATAGATTCCACTTTTAAATGGAAAAATATCAGTGAACAAATCAAACCTAAAGCCTAATGCTTCTAAAATTTCTTTCTTGACAGTGCTTTTACCACTAGGACAAAAATGGGCTAACAAACTTCTATTACTTCTCAACTCTTTGTTGGTTTTTTGAATAGTAAGCTCGTGTTGTGGCCTATTCTTATTATGGTAGACACTCCTGCATTGTGTATCACAAAATTTTTTATCAGAGCGACCTTTCAATTCTTTTTCACAGGTTAAACAATGTTGTTTGTTCATCAATTATATTATTAGACGCTTATATACGTATATAAGCGTTTATTATTACGAATATATAAATTTTTCTCACGACTTTTACTAAATGAAAACACTTCCTACAATTACCTTAAAAAGAGCATATCAAAAAAACCAAGATTCAATACTTGTATTGTTTAAATATAATCAGCGATTTTTATCCATAATCAAAGAGTCCAAAAAATTTAGATGGAGTGTTTCAATGAAATATTGGCATGGTACTTTCTCACCAGAGAATTTGATATTACTTAAACAATCTTTTAAAAACCTTGCAAATATATCAGTAGACCCTTCAATTTTTGAAAAACCAATACAGCCATTAATTAGAAAGAAGCGTATAATTTCAGATAAGAATAAAGATGTAATACATGCATTTGTATCCTATTTAAACGGCAAACGGTATAGTGAAAGTACAGTAAAAACGTATTTTACTTTCATAGCTGATTTTTTAGAGTATATAAATGATACCCCTTTAGAAAATTTAACTAACAGAGATGTAGAGCGTTTTATTGAAGATGTATTTGTTCCTAGAAAGTATAGTATCAGTACACATAGACAGTTCATTAGTGCGATGAAGTTATTTATAATCTTTTATCCCAACAGTCATATTGAAGACCTCACTTTAACCAGACCAAAAAGATCAAAGTTTTTGCCCAATATACTATCAAAAGAAGAAATTATTGATATCCTTAGGCACACAAAAAACTTAAAGCATAGAGCAATTTTAGCTTTAATCTATTCAGCCGGTTTACGTATCGGTGAACTTTTAAACTTGCAATTAAAACATATTGACATAGATAGAAGACAAATTATTGTAAAAAATAGTAAAAGTAGAAAGGATAGAAATGTAATTTTAGCCGAAAGCTTCATCCCACTTATGTTAAATTACCTAGGCACTTATAATCCAAACATATTCTTTACAGAAGGTAAACCATCTCAAAAATATAGTGCTGCCAGTATAAGAGCTTTTTTAAAAAGATCATGCAAAGCAGCAAAAATTACGAAAAAAGTGACACCGCATACGCTAAGGCATAGTTATGCTACTCACCTATTAGAAAATGGAATTGACTTACGTTATATCCAGGAACTTTTAGGTCATTCAAAACCAGAGACAACTATGCTATATACACATGTTTCAAAGAAGGATTTGTTGAATATTGAAAGCCCCTTGGATATTGCACTAAAAAATTTAGTAGAAACAGGTAAAAACACCAATAATATTAGGTTGTCGGAAAATTATTAATTATTTTTTATTTGTAAATAAGCCAAGTGAGGTTCACTTGGAATCTATTATTATATATTGCTTCAAAATAACGCATGAATTACTTATATTTGAAATAATAAAATTAATTGAAAAATTGCTATATTCTGTATACATAATATTAAATATCTATAAACATGATCATTTATTGCGTTTATCCAGTAACACAAACCGATAAACAGTATATTATATAAGGATATAACTAGTTGTGCTTAATATGAAAAGAGGAAAATCACAATGTAAATTGCTCAACTTTATTGAAATGAAAATATAGTGGAAACGAGAAAAGTGGAGTCCAAAATAAGCGGAATAAAATAATGCTAAAAAGAGTATGAATACAACAATAATTTAATGTTATTATATGCAAGCAGTTAGATTTCAAGATTTACATAATCCCTTTGCCCCATTTTCTTACGTTGAAGAAAAAATAAATTTGAGAAAGGGTATAAAGTGCCATATCTCTAAAAAAATAATTGAAAAAGGAGAATATATATATGCTTTTCGTCTTTTTAGTTTTGAACAAGACATTATTTTCTTTGCAAAAAAAACAGTATTTGAAGCATCAGACTACTTTATCAACTATCGTGATTGTTATTTAAAAAACAAGTATTCAATTAATGATTTTGAAAATTGTGAAGAGTTTAGAAATCTTGATTACAAGAAATTGTTAAAAAACTTTTCATTTGATAAGGCAATTAAACTTATAACCAACCCAACTACTCTGCCGTGTACATATCAATATTTATCTGGAGAAGTTATCAATAAATATTCTGAAAAGGAGAGGTTAAAAATAGATTTAAGGGCTGTTTCCATTTTAGTGTCCATTTTAATAAAATGTGGTTACTCTAATCAAATCTTATCTAAGATTAAAGAGTTTCCAAAAGTTTCTTTACCTGTATTTGCACTATTAGACGATAGAAGGTTTCAAAACAAAGTAGCAGAGATTCTTGCTTTAAGCGATTTACCCTTAGCATTGGAAATAATAAGAAAAAGAAAATTATCTCTAGATGATTTTAATACGTTAAAAAAAATTAGCAGTAAAAACAAATCCTTTATTGAATTATTGTCTTTATGCTTAAAAAAATATCAATTACACCTGTTAGATGGTCTAACCAGTAGAGGTTGTTATATGGATATAAAACCACCATTTAATTGTAGGCTAATTTATTTCTTTATTGTAAATCCAGAATGTTTTCCATTATTACATAAATATATCAGTAGCAAAGAACTACCAAGTGGTTTTACATATATGAAATGCTATTATTATAGAGCTGCTATGTTTCATATTATGGATAACTCATCTAATCAAATTGCATCTTGGATTCAGAATATGGAAAATGAAATAAAATACTATTACTCTGGTAGTCCAAAAGGTTTTATAAATGATAGTATTAAAATGATAAAATGTCAATTAATAAAAAATAAGCACAGATGAAGAAAACACTAAACTCGTTACAAGCGAAAAGTTTAAAACCAAATATTAAGAAAACACTAAGCACAACAATGGCTATAGTTAATACGGGTTTTAGTGCTTACCCAAAGTCAAGTACCTTGAACAAAGTCCGCAAAATTTTCAATTTTGCGTGTCTATTGAAATAAAGAAAAAATTAAAAATTTGGCTAAGTGCTTAATCGAAAGTTCAGTCCTTCGAAATCCCGTACTAACCATAGCCGAGACGTTGTGTTTCATACCGAAAAACCAGCCGCACAAACAGCACATTTGGTTTTTCCCGGCACGAAAGCCAACACTTAAAAAACCAAAAGAGCTGTTTTTTTGCCAACGCTCGACCAAAATTGAGGAAATCCATAATTAAATAAATCAAAAATGAAATAAATTAGCAGAATTGAATGATAACGAACACACAAGCCAATACTAAGAGCTGTTTTCTATAAATGCTGATAAAGAAAAAGAAAATGAATGACGTAAACAAATACTTAAAAATACTGATTGAATTTTCCGAAAGAAAACTAAAAAAACACTTCAAAATAAATGAATTGGAATTTGACCAATTTGAAACCGTAAACTCTTATCTAATTTACCAAACAATCAAGGAAAGCAAAAAAAAGAAAAACACACTTATCTTCATTCCTGATAAAGAAACTAAATCTCAATTTTATATTCCTGCAATCTTTACTCTTGCATTATACAACTTTATAGACAACTACATTGACGACACAACTGTATATGAAATTGGAGATGTTTTACAAGAAAGAGGAAACAGATATGAAATAATTAAAAAAACAAAGAAAGGCTATACTTTAAAAGGAAGTAATAATTTACTTAAATACCCAAATTATTCTCAAATAAAAAACTATATAATAATTACATCTAATTTCAATGCAAGACGTGCAAAATTAAAATTTGATACTTACAAAAAATTCTTTACTAAAATATTAAATATTGATAACACAAAGAAATCTGTCAAATTACCCTCAAAATTCAAATACAAATCAATTATTGTAACTGATAAAAGTATTGTAGCTGAATTAAAGGCACACCAAATAAATGAAGAAAATATCCATAAAGCATTCCCTTTTCAATATGTAGCAAAATCAGGCAAGCAAACTGATAACATTCCAATTGACCCAATGATTTACATAGTCAATGATTATGAAACTGCTCGAAAGCATATTTTAAACAAAGGTATTTTAGTACGAAATGTAACTTTCATTGGTCAAAACAAATACAAAGAACATCATCTTGAAATTACAGAAGATTTAAACAATGGAAAAATTGAAAATTGTTTACTAATAGGAAGTACAGACATTTCTATCAATGCAATTCCAGACTTATACAAATGGAAATGGACTTTATCTGAATTGGATTACTTTAATTATTTTGCAACTTATCCAATCAACAAAATGTTGATTGAAAATGAACAATTTACAATTGCTCTAAATGATTTTGACAAATCTATCAATCAAATTGAAGAAGAGTATGGTGTTAATTTAAAAGAGTTGTATAAATATGTACGAAATATACTGCCAATTATAATTCCATCATCAGAAAGCAGATTACTTACCCAACCTGACAATGTTTTAATCTACTTTGAAAAAGAGGGAGAAGACATTGTAGAAACAGCATTAGATGAAATTGGAGAGTATGATTATGATGATGTTTGGAATGAAATATTTAAAAAATTTTCAGCACTAATAAATTTTAAAAAAACAAGTTATTTGAAATTTCAAAAAATTAAGGAATTTCAAAAAATAGACTATTTAGTTGTACCTAAGGAATTTCTGGGAATTTGGGAAGAAGAAATGAATTCCTATAAAGTCAAAAACATTATCTCTTTTAAAGGTTTTAATAATTTGAGTGTAAAGAACAAGACAATTGTCTTTTTAGGTTTTTTCGGACACAATCATTTAAAAGCAATGATGTATAATTCTAATAAGATTAATATCATCTTATATCCTCAAGAAGAATTACATTTTGAAAATTGTGTAAATAGATTGAAAAGAGAAACATATAACGAATTAAAAAATTCAGACAGAAAGATTATCTCTGACATTTCATTTAAAAAAGCAGAACAAATAGAAAATATTGATGAACTGATAAACCGTCTTTTCAGTCAAGATGATGAAGCAAAAATAAATCCTGACTATTCTGATAGTTTTGCTACAAATATTTGTAGGGAACTAACCTTTGAAAACGATACAGAAAAATTAGAATTAGATGAAAACAAAACAGTTTTATTAAAAATTCATCAAAGGGAACGTTTTGAAAAAGTAAAAAATCTCAAAATAGGAGATAAAATCAGAGTTTACGATAATTCTTCTAAAGAAGAACTATATCAAGTTGCTTTGGAGTTTGATACATATGGAAAATTTGCGGAAATTGAAGAACTCTCTAAACTTTGGAAAAATGAATTAAAAACGTTTAGTCTAAAGTACGATTCACTAAATGTATTGTTAGATGACCTTAATAATAAAGGACTTTCAATAACAACCGAATCCACATTGCAAAACTGGATTAACGCAGAAAGCAATGTCAAATTTCCTCAAAAGCCAAAAGACCTTTTGGTTCTGAAAAAAGTGATTAATTCAGATTGTTTAAATAAAAAATTTGGAGAACTACGAAAGAGTCGGAGTGCATATAATGGAATTATGATAGCATTAGGAAGAGATTTTAGTGATGAAATTTCGGACTACATACGAATTAAGAAAAAAGGCAAACTTTTAAAGCAGTTTACAGCAAAACAAATTCAACAATTTGTTGACCAAAATGCAAAAGAAAGAATTATTAAAACAATAAAAGCAATTGATTATGAGTAGTAATCACGATAGTGTAGCAAGAGATATTTTTCAAAAAAGAATTGAAAAAGGACTTTTGGGTCCTGGTTCAGATATTTTCGTAGATGAAAAAGATAAGAATGAAGAAATTATTTCTGATTTTCCTTTACAAAGATATTACACAGGTGTATTGTTCCCTGAACAGGTTAGAGTTGAAACTCAATTAGAAAAAGATGAAGGTGAAGTAAATAATGAAACTGATAGTGATGAAGAAAGTTTATTAAATGATAACACAGAAGAGAAAGAAGCAGAAGACGGAAATTATAATGGTAAAAACAAAGGAGAAAGCAAAGATGATGAAATAAAGGTTTCTCAAAATACATTTTTCCCTTCTAACATTGGTTTAACATTTTGCATTGATAGCAAAGTAAAAGAACTTGATATAGAATTCAATTTCGGACTGTATTCACAAGTAACAAAAGATATAAAAATCAAAATCTCAAAACGAGATTTTGATGAGTTCAATAATCATCCTTCTTTTCCGTTTAAAAAAATTATAAGCTATGAAGATGGCTATATGATATTAAAACGAAAGTTTCAAGGAAAAAGTAGAGCACCAAGAACTGAAGAGTATGCCCAATATGATGAATTCAAAAAATCAGATGGTTACAAAGACAGCCCTCTTCCTCCAATTTTCCACCATTTTGAAAAACTATTAGGTAGAACTTGGAAACGTGAAAATATTACTATCAAAGAAAGAATTTTTGTTTCTGATGTATCAATACCTAAGACAATTTTTGAGAGGAATTTAAAAAAGAGAAAACCTGACAATTATTTAAGAGCTTCATATACAATAAAAACATACAATATTAAGCAAAACCCAAATAACACTTATGTAAAAATACAATTAGCAAATACGTCTGATTTACATCCATCAAACCAATTTTCAAATGCTAAAGAATTATTAAATCAAAAGTGTATTTTTCAAGCTGAAATTAAAGTTAATACAGAAGAATTAAAACCGTACAAATCTTATATTGAACTAAATCCGTTAGACAAAGAAGCAGAAGTGTTAAACTATTTATACAAGGACAAATTTAGTTATGGGATAGGTCATAATTGTTCTATAATTTGGGATGAAACCAAAAATACCATACAAACTTCTTTTTTACCTCAATATGATGTAAAAGACACTAAAAACAGTTTTTCAAAAGAAGATTTTGAAGATAATCCAAGCGATTTTCACCTATTAAACCAAAGTTTAGATATTTACAATCTTTCTCACTTCTCGAATGATAGTAAAAGTGATATATTAGACAGGCTAAACAACTTTGTAAACTTATACGGTAATTGGATTTCCGAACAAAAAAAAAGTAAATCTTCAAATAAAGAAATAGAAAATCATATTTTTAAAAACTTAGATTATAATCTTAACAGATTAAAATCAAACATAGGACTTTTAAAAAATGATAAAATATTTAGAGCGTTTCAATTAGCTAATTCAGCAATGCTAATACAAATTATCATTTCAAATGATGATGATTTCTCTGGAAAAGAAAAAGAGTTAGATGAACTAAACTCAACAATTGATTACAACAGTATTGAAACTTTTAAGAACTACAACTTTGATAAACTTTCTTTTGGAAGACCTAAATACAGACCTTTTCAATTAGCTTTTTTATTATTAAATATTGATAGTATAACGGACTTAAAATCTGATGCAAGAAATAAAGTTGTTGACTTAATTTGGTTTCCTACTGGTGGTGGTAAAACGGAAGCATATTTATCTGTTGGGGCTTTTACAATAATCTATCGTAGATTAATGAATGAAACAGGATATGAAGGTACTTCTGTTATAATGCGTTATACTTTAAGATTACTTACTGCACAACAATTTGAAAGAGCTTCAAGGTTAATCGTTTCTTTAGAATTTTTAAGAAAACAATTTGAAAAAGAATTAAGAAATGAACCAATTACAATAGGAATGTGGGTTGGAATGTCATCAACACCAAATTCATTAAAAGAAGCAGAAGAAAAAGTTGAAGAGATAAATGAAGAATGTAATAAAAAAGATGGTATTCCTGATAATAAAAACGTATTTCAAATCAGTTCTTGCTCTTGGTGTGGGACAAAACTTATAACTAAAAACGAACTTAATAATTGGACTTTTGGTTTTAAAATTAGTGGAAAGAAAAAGGATACAGAATTCAAAATAAAGTGTGTAAATAAAAAGTGTCATTTTCATAACGAACTGCCTATTCAAGTAGTAGATGAAATGCTTTATGATAAACCACCTACTCTTCTTTTTGGAACAGTTGATAAATTCGCTATGTTAGCTTGGAAAGCTAAAGGGAATAGTTTCTTTAACTCACTAAATAATGGATTACCCCCAGATTTAATAATTCAAGATGAGCTACACTTACTAACTGGTCCATTAGGAACAATTACAGGAATATTTGAAAGTGTTATAGAAATGCTTTGCAGCAAAAATGGAAGGAAGCCCAAAATAATTTCTTCCACAGCAACAACTCGAAATACAGATGAACAAATAAAGGCACTATATGGTAATGATAAAACTGTAAACGTTTTTCCACCTTCTGGTTTAAGTTATGCTGATAGCTTTTTTGCTAAAGTTTCTGAAACAAAAAGTACAAGAAGATATATTGGCTTTATTCCTACTGGAAAATCATCTATTGACACGCAATTACAAATGATTGCCAATTTGTTTGTTGCTCGTTTAGAAGTTTACAAAAGATTAATTTTAAATGGTGTAAAAGACTATAAAATATTTGATAAATATTGGACCCTTATTTCTTATTACAATAGTTTAAAAGATGTAGGGAAAATTCACAATAAAGTTGGAGATGAAATTTCAACTTTTACTTCTGCCCTACAAAAGAAATTATATGGAGACAACCCAAATTACAAATTTAACCACACATCTTTATACAATCGTGATGAAGAATTAACCAGTCGAATTGATAGTACAAAAATTAAACAGACTTTAAAACGTTTGGAGGAGAATATTTTTGATGAAGATACCATTGGAGAATATCCAAATGGGAATACTTTTGTAAAAGCAAAAACAGGTATAATTGATTTGGTCTTGGCGACTAATATGATTTCTGTTGGAATTGATATTAAAAGGTTTAATATTATGCTTATTAATAGCCAACCCAAAAATGTTGCAGAATATATTCAGGCTTCAAGTAGAGTTGGTCGTGAATACAAAGGTTTAGTAATTGATTTATTAGATGCAAACAGAGCAAGAGATAAATCTCATTTTGAACATTTCATACCATTCCATCAAGCATTTTACAAAAGCGTTGAACCTGTAAGTTTAACGCCATTTACAGAGAACACACTTGAAAAAATGCTTACAAGCATTATGATTACTTATGCTAGACATAAAGTTTCGGGAATGGCTTCAAATAATTCTGCTCAATATTTTCAACCAGAAATGTTAGACGGTTTGAAAACTGAAATACAAAAACGTTTTTCAGGCAATGCCAAAGTTTATCAATTATTTGAAAGTAAATTAAAAGAATTATCTGACGATTGGTTAGAGCAAATACAAAATCACGATTTAAAAAATTATGAAGCAACAAAAACCGAAATTGGTTTACTTGTAAAACCAGCAGAAAAGAATTTTGACAAGGATGATTTATGGTCGGTTATGCAATCAATGAGAGAAATAGATACAAATTCATTTATTAAAGTTGGACTTCCAAATATTAGAAAAAATGGCTAAATACACAGAATTACAGACAAGAAAATTAATTAGTTCTTATGGTGGAGTTGGTTCAATCATTGAAACAATTGATGGTGCTTTAATGATAAAAGACTTCGATAAATGGAAATACTTCTATTTGATTGAAAAAGGAAAGATTGAAGTTCAAGAAAATGAAAGTATTAATGATAACCGCTTACTCAAAAGGTTAAAATTCTATTTCCCTGATTTAGACCAAATAGTTAAAGTACCTGCTAATTATTCCGCTTTTTATAACACATCTTTACCTAAATTAAAAGACCATATAATTGATGCAGAATACTTTCCAAAATGGATGTATTGTAATAAATGTAACAGTATAAAACACATTAATGATTGGTACAAAGGTTGGAAAATTGCTTTTCACAGCAAGGAAATAAATAAAATTAATGATGCTTTTACACCACCAAAATGTTATAAATGCTACCAAAAAGCAAAAAAGAATAAAGAAAAAAGACGATATTATTTATTAGAACAAGTTAGGTTCATAATGACTGCACCAAATGGAAATATAAAAGATATTCCTTGGCAAAAGTGGACGAATTTATCAAGAGAAAAAGATGAAAATGGACAGAGAAAAATTACTTTCAATGGAAAATGTTGCGACAAACAAGATTTAAAGTATCTAAAAGATGGTAGAAATCCTGACTTTACAGGCGTTAGAATACAATGTAAAAATCCTGATTGTAAAACAAATGCAAAACAAATTTCTTTAGGTGGTTTAATGGGATTAAGAGTTCCTGATTTTAACGAAAACGGAGAAGTCAAAACCATCAGAGATAAAGATGGAGAACCTGTTTTAGATAATAAAGGAAATGAACAAAAAGTAATGTTTAAAGCTGTAATTAGGACAAGTAATAGCGTTTACTACCCATTAATTACTAATAGTTTGTATTTGCCAACTCTTGAAATTAAAAAAGAAATTAGAGATAAAATCAAAACTCTTTATGAAGATGCAGAATTCTCAGCCGAGAAAATTCAAGCAAAAATTAATACTAAACAGCTTCAACTTACAATAAGTCAAATTGAAGAAGTAATGTTTCCTGAAAATCAAGATTTTATAAAAGAAGTTGATTACAGACTTAGAGAGTATCAATATTTAACAACTAACGAAAGTCTAGATGATAAGAACCTTGTTTTTGAGCAAGAAAACTCGAATGAATTAGTAAGTTTTAGTATTACAAAATTATTAAAAATCAATAGGCTTAAACTTACATCTGTTCAAACTGGATACAGTCGTCAAGAACCTATAGATAAAGACCTTTTTGCAGACAAGACAATGGAAGATTACATTTCTGTAAGCAAACACGCAGTTAAAGCAAAATACACAACATCAAAAGGGAAGAATACTAAACTTTTACCTGGAATAGAAAGTTTTGGAGAAGGAATATTTATTGATTTTGATAAAGAAAAAATTGATGCTTGGTTTGAAAAACAATCCAAAAATAAAGCCTTTAATAAAAGAATAGAAACATTAAAAAATAACGCAGAAGCTTCATCTTTCAGGCGGTCAGAAGAAAAAGAAAAAATGTTTGCTAATTTAGAATATTTAGCAACTTTTCTTTTCATACATACCTTTTCTCATATTTTAATCAAAGAATTGGAATTTTTAACTGGTTATCCAGCAACATCACTTTCAGAAAGACTTTACATAAATGAAGACGATATGCAAGGTGTTTTGATTTACACAATGGCTGGTGCTGAAGGAAGTTTTGGTGGATTAGTATCACAAGCAAATTCTGAAAGATTTACTAAAATATTGAATTCAGCTTTGGCAAGAGCAAAAGATTGTGCTTCTGACCCAATTTGTTACCATTCAGAAGGTCAAGGTGTGGGCGGACTAAATCTCGCATCTTGTTACTCTTGTGGTTTACTTCCTGAAACATCTTGTGAAGAGTTTAATAGTTATTTGGATAGAGCAATGCTAATAGATAATGAATTTGGATTTTATAAAGACAATTAAAAACAAACTGAATGAAAAATAGCCAACGCATAAGCCATACACATTTGCAATTCGCTCAAGCCACCACACAAGCCAAAATTGCAAAAGAGTATGTCTTGCCTACGCTATCAGCAGAACGGAAAATAAAGTACGAAAACACAACACTGTATAAAAATAATAGCGGTTTTAGTGCTAAATTCAAAGGTTGTATTTTTGTATAAAGTTTAATGATAAATTGAAAGGTCAGAGCCTTGAAGTCCGCTACTATTCTTATACTAACCGTTGTAGCAAATACAAGAAAACCGAACTAAACAAATGACATTAGGATTAATAATTGCAATTTTAGCTTTAGGAATTGCACTTTTCGTTGTGTTAAATCAATGTAAAAAGGCGAAAATCAAACTAAATGCTGAAATTGAAAATAAGAATGGAGAACTATCCACAAAAATTGACGAAAACGACAAACTTAATTCTGATTTAGAAAGATTTAGCGGAATCGTATCTATCGAAAGTGAAATTGAATCAAAAAACAAGGAGCTTTCAGAAATTCAAGCGAGTGCCACAGAATTGAATGACAAGTTCATCAATGCTAAATCAATCTTTAAAGAGTTACAGAAGGACATTAGACTTTATCAAAATGATTTAGAATTTGTCGAGCTTGGAATTTATGAACCGATTTTCGATTTAGAAACTTCAGAAAAATATCAAGATAGAATCACACAAATAGTTACAAGACAAAAGCAACTAATAAAAGGTGGAAACGCTTGTGTTTGCAATACGGAATGGACTGTTGGGAATAGCCGAAAACAAGGCGAAATAATGACAAGAAGGTATATTAATTTGACTTTAAGAGCATTTAATGGAGAATGTGACTCACTAATTTCAAAAGTGCGTTGGAACAACATAAAGCGTTTTGAAGAACGAATTACAAAAGCTTTTAATGCTATCAATAAACTTGGTCAATCAAACAACACTTTCATAACAGACAAGTATCTAAAGCTAAAATTGGACGAACTTCATTTAGTGTACGAATTAGCTCATAAAAAGTATCAAGAGAAAGAAGAAGCAAGAGCAATTAGAGCAGAACAGCGAGAAGAAGAAAGAGCGCAACGTGAATTTGAGAAAGCAAGAAAAGATGCAGAAATGGAAGAAAAGCGTTTCCAAAAAGCCTTAGAACGAGCGAAAAAAGATTTAGGATTAGTTAGTGGAGAAAAGTTGGATGAACTGAATTCTCAAATCGCTCAATTGGAACAGAATTTAAAAGATGCTCACGAAGCAAAGGAAAGAGCTATTTCAAGAGCACAGGAAACCAAATCTGGACACGTTTATATAATTTCTAATCTTGGTTCATTCGGAGAGAATGTTTACAAAATAGGAATGACAAGAAGACTTGAACCCATGGATAGAGTAAAAGAATTAGGAGATGCCTCTGTACCTTTTACATTTGACTTACACGCAATGATATTTTCAGAAAACGCACCCGAACTTGAGAACCTCTTGCATAAGGAATTTGATGATAGACGCATAAACAAAGTAAATAACAGAAAAGAGTATTTTAAAGTATCATTGGACGAAATCGAACAAGTGATTATAGACAAATATGAAAAAGAAGTTGATTTTATAAAAGTGTCAGAAGCTCAACAATTCAGAGAAACACAGTCTATAATAAAACAAATTCAGCAAGCTAAAAATGAACAAGCGGAAAGTGAGATTGAGAAATATCCTGACAGCCTGTTCTAAAGAAAGTACTTGCTACAACAACGTGTATAAAACATAGCTTAGAGGGTTAATAGAATTGAAATTCCTACATTTATACAAATATCTCTCCCCACCGAAAAATTCGTAGCTTAAAAACCGCTACGTTTCATACACAAAACCGTTACCCACAATATGAAAAAACTGATTCTAATATTGATAATTGGACTTATAACTTCAAGTTGTGATGATAAAAAGAAAAAGATAACTGACCCTAAAACATTGGAAGAAGCGGAATTGGAATTAGCCAACTATAATGAAACTGACCGAATAAAAGAATTGGAATATCTAAAAGTAAATGTGTATAACGGACTTAAAAATCTGAATGACGGATTTGACTCTGAATCAATATACTATTTTTCGGAATCTGACTTTGAAATCGTACTCAACCGAGTTGAAAAACTTGGAATCGGAATAATGGGAATTGAACCTTGGCTGAATGGAGATTTTTATGGAGTAATGGTAGTTGAGGATTTTGAAACTGTTGCGTCCGACCCAAATTGGTACAGAAAAGCATTCTCGGAATTTAAAAAAATTGGAAAAGAACTAATGTATGCTGCGAGTTATGAGGTGCCAAAGAAATTATTAAAAGAATAGATGAAATCATTTACCGTTCTTAAGGTGTTTAGTATTTTATATATTGTTAGCTGTTTGATTTATACTGCGATTAAATGGAAAACTTTGTCCAATGGAGAAGGCTGGGGTGTTGTTTATGTGTTTGGACTTATTTTTTTCGGCCTTATAGGTTTGTTAATAGATTTTATTTTTTAAAAAATAATAAAGAACAAATGGTTACTGAATTCAATCGAGTTGATTATAGTTATAATATTCTCAATGAAATTATGGATTGAAATAAATTAAAATACTGTGGGTAACACCGTATAAAATTAATAATTTAGGTTTGTGTATAATTCAATGGTAATTGTTTATTTAGCAACGGATTTTCCTGCGGAAAATCAGCCGCTTGCATAACCAATTACTAATCTTATACCAAACGTTGTAAAACATTTGAATCAAGCCAATGTCCAAAGATAAAACAAGCAACTTTTCTCATATTAAATTCGGATTTCGTGGAGAAGGAATTATATATGAACTGAATGGAAAGGATTATGAATTATGGTCAACATGGATTGACGGAATAAGAATTCATTTTGACGACTTGAGAAAAACGGACTTGAATGAAACCCAAAAAACTACAATGTTTAATGAAATTATCCAATTTGTGCATGAAAAGAACAGTGAAAAACCAATAATATGTTATAATTCGGACTATCAAGACGCCAAATTATGGAAAAGACTGACAGCTGAACTCAGTTTGGAAATTAAAAAAGTGGAAATAACAACTATTGAAAAAGAAAATGATGCTCTTTACAAAAGTATGTCGGAAGATTTAAAAACTGGATTAACCGAACATCGAATTAAAGGACTCAAAATTAAGTCGGTTAAGGATTTGGACAAATATTGGGATAAAATAAAATTCACTGAAAATGATTCGAATGTTGAAGTTTCGTTTTGGGACAAATTAAAAGCAAAACTGAGTTAAAAAACGTTTTACAACAAAGAACTGAGTTAAAAAACAAGTCTATTTAGCTTAATTTTGAAACAAAATTTTCATCGTAAGGTATTCCTGATTTAGCAATAGCAAATGCTTGTT
>VAPL010082869.1_pt1 | contig 17169 bp, 20 predicted proteins | sample 3395061 | NCBI WGS metagenome assembly VAPL01 (sample SAMN08290444, study PRJNA428436) | hydrothermal vent metagenome | isolation source: Deep-sea hydrothermal vent chimney 2 | place: Pacific Ocean: Juan De Fuca Ridge | depth 2182 m m | reverse complement strand
GGCATGATTGAAGGCCATACTATGGATTAGAACAGTGTTCTGGATAAAACAGAGGCGTTAGCGGGGCCGGGACTCGCGATTAACAAAGGCTCTGGTGCTTGTTTCCTGCATTGCCGTGCCTGGAAAGATAGATATAACTGTGTTGTCGGTATTGCTAAGCAACGCCGGCTCCAGCGCTAACGTATCAAGTGAGGTGCTGTTCAAAGCCAGTTATGAAGTTATACATATTATAGATACACATGAAAGCGGTTGAAAAAAGGTGTTTTTGGAGAAAGAGTTGAATAACGTCCAGTGCTACTGTTTCATGACAGGCTTATGTCGTTAAATTTGTCATTATGATAATGCTCTTATGAAGTGTTGCTTCTAAATATTAAATTAAAACATAATTCTGTTAATGAGATGTAGTGCTATGTATTAAGTGTTTCTATGCTCATGCTATTACAAAATAGCGACAAAAATTTTAAGGAAATTAGATTGCTGCAGATAAATGACGATTTAAAGATATGCATGTTAATCAGATGCGTTTTTTTAATGATGACGTTGATGTTTTTAGTAACCGGCTGTACTCAATTATTTTTTCAGCCAATGCAACAACATCTGCTGACACCCGAACAGTTTAATATCGATTATGAAGATATTTATTTTAAAGGAGATGCAGGCGAGCTTCATGGCTGGTGGTTTGCTGCGCAACTATCAAATACTCAAAAGGCCAATTTGAGAAAGGCCAATTTGAGAAAGGCCAATTTGAGAAAGGCCAATTTGAGAAAGGTCAGGGCAAGTGTTTTGTTTTTACATGGTAATGGTGAAAATATCAGTACGCATTCGAGCCTGATTTACTGGTTAACCCGTTATCAATTTGATGTGTTTATATTTGACTATCGAGGCTATGGAAAATCAGAAGGTAGTGTGCAAATTTCCGGTGCGATAAATGATATTAGTCGTGCCAGAAATTATGTCGCATCCAGAAATATAAAAGGTAATAAGTTATTTATTATTGGGCATAGCCTTGGTGCCAGTCTGGGTATTGTGAATATAGCGCTGCATAAGAAATTAGTGGATGGCATGATATTCGTATCTGCATTTAGTGATTATAAAAAAATAACCCGTGAAATGATGTCTGAATCATGGATAACCTGGGCATTTCAATGGCCTATTTCTATGACGATTGATGATGAGTTTAATCCCGTCGACTTTGTAGAGAGATTACCGTCAGTACCGAAACTATTTATATATAGTGAAGATGATTCGATTATCAGGCCGCAGCATGCATTGAATTTATATGAAAAGTCCAGTGAGCCAAAGTTTATTGAAAAGGTAAATGGTAGCCATAATGGGATGTTTTCGCAGATAGAAAATCAGCAAATTATCGTCAGCTATCTGAATAGGTGGATGCTAAAAAATGATTAAGTATCGGCAGGCACGAGGATGTCCTGTGAAATTAATGATTGCTTAATAGACAGTAACTCTTGATGGCTGTAGTCGTTGCGTTGGGTTTGCCCCCAAACCGGTTGTGGCCAGCAAAAGTCGTGTTGAAAGCGTCCGACGATATGTATATGCAGTTGAGGTACAATATTGCCGATAGTAGCAATATTCAGTTTGTCGGCATTAAAGTTACTTTTTACAAAGCTCGCCAGAAGATTAACTGTTTGATGCAGCTGTGATTGTTGCTGGTTGTCGAGTTGAAAAATTTCGGTTTTAGTGGTGTGGGGAACCAGAATAAACCAGGGTACCAGGGCATTTTTATTTAGCAGTAAGCTGCAATTATTTATTAAGCCAAGGGTCAGGCAGTCTTCCTGTAATCGCGGGTGTAATTTAAAATCCATTATGCATCGCCTTGCATGGCATAATCCAGTTGTACTATCGGTAACGTCTGTTGCTCATTCCAGACTTTGCTCTCGCTTAATACGCCCACAGTGACAATGATATGTATGCCGTCAATGTCTGCATACTCCATTAAGTTTTTACGTAGTTCTTCAAAAATGTTTCTATCAACACTAATGTGTGTAGCTAAATGTTTGTTCTCAAGTTTTATGCTCCCCAGCTGGTAGTTTATTTTATCAACCAGTGGATAGTCGGGTGGCGTGTCACATTGCAAAAAATTGATACGAATTGTGGTGTCAATATGGTTTAGAAATGTCGAGTTAAGTATGCGCCCGTTAATAGAAAGATCTCTACCGGTTAACTGCTTGTTATGGGCAATGGCCTGTTGCAGAGAATAAAGGTGGTTCCAGTTATTAATTGCAAATTTGACGGTGCTAATCGATTTCATTTTTACATAAATGTCTGTATTTAATTAACAGAATAATAGCGTAAAAAAGAAACGAAGGGGAAGTTTAATATTTTATAGGCAGTTAGTTATTGTGATACGCCTCAATAAAATATGTGAATTTGTCGGGGTCAAACTGATGATGAACATAATGCTGCAGTGTTGGTATGTGACGGGATTCAATCGCCCAGCAGTGATAGATGTCATTCCAGATGGGATTACCTAATGTTTTTAGCAGCACATCAATGGGCAGGTCAGTGAGCACCTCTTCATCGAGTAATTTTTTGCCGCTGATTTTATACCAGTTGAGAATGAGCTCGTATGTGCTCTCAGCCGGCTGGTCTGATTTGTGGGTGTGCGTAATCGCTGATTGCCGGGTGCTCGCAGACACGGTTTTCAGATGACTGTTTTTCTTCTGATTAGTTTCCATGTGTCTATTTATAATCTATTAGTGTATTGGGATTAAGGTCGGTTTTTATGATAGGTGAAGGTTATAAAAGATAGGGTTATTAAATATTGATCATTATCAATCAACCCATAAAGATAGCGCTAAATAACTATTTATTGAGACCTGAGTCATCCTGTTATAAGCTGACTGTCTTAGAAAGTGCTTAAATACTGAAATATTGCGCAAACAGTCTGTGACTACGCTGTAGTCGGATTATGGGAAAAAACATTGTTTAAACTCGTCGAATCCAGAGTGAAAGCTCTTTTTAACCTTAGTGAAAGTGACATATTAAACGGCCGCCAGATAGGTGTTGAAAAGGAGTGCTTAAGAGTGTCGCCTACCGGCGGTATATCTCAGCTGGCACATCCCGATACATTGGGCTCAGCGCTAACTAATCCATATATAACAACCGATTATTCTGAAGCTTTGCTGGAATTTATCACTCCACCATCAGAGCATATAGAAACGGTGCTGGATTTTTTGCGTGACGCCCAGTTGTTTGTTTATAAGCAGTTACAGCAGGATGAAATTCTCTGGGCAACCAGTATGCCCTGTGTAATGGCCGGCGAGAGTAATATACCGATTGCCGATTATGGCCGTTCAAATGCCGGGCAGATGAAAAGTATCTATCGTCGGGGTTTAGGGCATAGATATGGACGCGCTATGCAGGTCATTGCCGGTGTGCATTTTAATTATTCACTGCCGGAAAGCTTCTGGCCGATATATAAAGAGTTGCTGAGTGAAACAGAGTTAAATTTAAAAGACTTTCAAACGGAGCAATATTTTTCACTAATCCGAAACCTGCAGCGCTATGGCTGGTTAGTGCCGTATTTATTCGGTGCATCTCCAGCAGTCTGTAAGTCTTTTCTTGGTGGAGCTGAAACCAGTTTGCAGGACTTTGATAAAAACACATATTATGAACCTTATGCAACTTCATTGCGTATGGGTGATATTGGATACCAAAATAATAAAGAAAGTGAAACCGGTGTTAAAGCCTGTTATCGAAATTTAGATTCTTATGTTCAAACATTACAGCGTGCTATCGAAACACCATTTCCCGAATATGAAAAAATTGGCATTAAAGTTGATGGTGTTTATCAACAGTTGAATGCAAATTTATTGCAAATTGAGAATGAATATTACAGTACAGTCAGGCCAAAACAAATAATACAGGGGATGGAAAAACCCATCATTGCGTTAAAAAGACGCGGTGTTAGATATGTGGAATTACGCTCATTAGACGTAAATGCATTTGATCCATTAGGCATTAATGAAACACAGCTACGTTTTATTGAAATATTCATGTTATTTTGTCTGTTAGCAGAAAGTGAACAAATTTGCTTTAGTGAAAGGCAGGAAATTGATAAAAATGAAATTTTAGTGGCACACCAGGGGCGGGATCCGCAATTAGAATTAATTAATAATGCCAGTAAAATAAAACTAAAAATCTGGGCTGAGTCTATACTTGGCGGTATGCAGTCGGTGAGTGAACTGCTTGATCAGCATAAAGAAGGTACTCCTTATGAGGATGCATTGCGGCTGCAAATGAATAAAGTAAAAGACTCTGATTTAACGCCTTCTGCTAGAATGCTCAATGAAATGCGAGAAACCAAAGAAGGCTTTTATCATTTTGCACAACGCATGTCGGAAAAACATAATCATTATTTTACACAATTGGCACTATCAGAAAAGAGGAAAAACTTCTTTGAAGAAGCCGCGATTGAATCAATAAAAAAACAGCAGCAAATAGAAGCGGCTGATGATTTAAGTTTTGAAGATTATTTGCAGAAATATTTCAATCAACATTAACAACGACAAATTGATGTGGTTCTAATAAAATCAATGCGATTTAAAATCACGGGTTATTCTTTTTAGCAGGCTAATTAATATCTGCATGTCACTGTAACCCAGAAAGGTGCCAATATCAGTGCTGTGGCCTTTAGAGGTTATGTAGAGTCTGGGTATGCTACTACGGGTTTTGTTATCGATATGAAATTTAGACCAGTGGCGCTGATATTTAATTTTTGTATCCGCATTGTTTTTTCCGGACTCAATAACAACATGATTGGCGGTGAAGTAAATCACCTGACAAACAGAATAGTGCTTATAAACCAGATATAGACTAACCGAAACGGAAATAACTTCTATACCGGAGAAAGGCATTACCAGTAAAAAACCGTAATACATCGCAGTGCTGCCAATTATTAATGAGGCAAATGCAAAGTATTTTATGAATTTTAAATTGTCATTCCAGTTTATCGGCCTATTAGGCTCTATTAATATATGACCGGTAAAACCATCTTTATTTAACACTGGGGTAATCATGTATATTTGCCGAAGTTATGATATCTTTAACCAACTTTAAAATAAAACAGACAGTTTAAATTTAGTGATTAATTATGTGTAATTCAATGCCGGTTGTCGAAATATAATGAAATTAAAATATACTCTACTGAATGCATTTACTCAAAGGCATTTTAATGGCGCTCAAATTGCTGTTTTTAGTCAGGCAGATGAAATAAGCGAGTATCAGAAAATACAGCTGGCAAAAGAGTTGAATTTAAGTGAAACCGTATTTATTTCCAGGTCTAAGCTTTCAGGGTGTGATGCCAGAATAGAAGTTTATACGCCTGAAGGCCGTGGTGATTTTGCCGGTCATGCGATAGTTGCGGCTAGCTATTTAATGGCAGATTCAGGCCTGGTACAGGGTACAGATGCAAGGCTGGAGTTTGAAGGGCAGTCACTGGATATTGTGCATAGCCATAAAAATAAAAAAGTACAGATTAATATACCTGTCAGTGAAAAGTATGATGAATATGTGCCATCAAATCAGGAGCTGGCACAAATTATCGGCGTCGACGAATCATTGCTGGGGTACTTAAATTATAAGCCAATGATCAGTGGCTGTCCGCAATCTTGTTTAATGATCCCATTAAAAAATAATGCAGCGCTACGAAAGGCGCAGTTCTATGAGAATAAGTGGCAATTATCTTTTGTCGCATCATTGGCAAATCATGTTTTGTTATTTACAGGTGATCATCCTTATGAGTCAATTAATTTTACTGCACGATTAATGGGAAAAAATATCGCGATAGATGATGATCCGCCAATTGGTTCGGTGGCTCCGGCATTTGGCTTGTATTTAGCTTATGGCATAGATGACTATCATCGTTCATGTCTGATTCAGCGGGGTGAGGAGCAGTCTCGTATTAGTGTGATGGAAGTAAATATTGATAAACAGGCTGGCAAGGTAGATGGTATACAGCTGGGTGGGCATGCGATAAAAATAGCCGAAGGTTTTTTTGATATTCCTGATGAATAAATCTAATTAAATTTTAATGCCGATAAAATTTGAAAAGCATATAACGCTGCAAGAGCCTCAAAGTATACTAGATTGTCTGTACGATAATACTGAACTGAGCCGACAGCAGTTAAAAAAACTGATGCAAAATGGGGCGGTCTGGCTTGAAAATGCTCACGGTATAAATCGTATTCGACGGGCAAAAAAAAATCTCAACGAAAATGACTTAATCCATGTCTATTACGATGAAACCATTCAAAGCATTATACCTCCGTTAGCAGAACTGATTACTGATGAAGGTGGATATTCCATATGGAATAAACCTTCGGGGATGTATTCGCAGGGTACAAAATGGGGTGATCATTGTTCGATATATCGTTGGGCTGAACAAAATTTGCAGCCGCAAAGACAGGCATTTTTAGTGCACCGCCTGGATAAATCTGCAAATGGTTTAATTGTTGTCGCACATAAAAAAAGCATTGCTGCGAGTTTTTCAAAGATGTTTGAACAGCGTCAGGTGCATAAAAAATACAGAGCAACAGTACAGGGCCTGGTTGAGGACTTACAGCTGCCGTATGAAGTAAAAAACCGACTGGATGACAGGATTGCGATTTCTGAGATAATATCAGTACTGAAAGATAATAGTAAAAACCAGAGTATAATCGAAATCGTAATAAAAACTGGCCGCAAACATCAAATACGCAGGCATCTCTCTGGTCTGGGTCACCCTATTGTAGGCGATAGACTTTATGGTGCAGATAAAACGCATTTAGACTTGCAATTAAGCTCGATCGAACTGGAATTTATCTGCCCCGTTTCAGCTGAAAAAAAGAAATTTATTTTGTCATAGATAAAACAACAAGGAAAAATTGTGACAACAGAAAATCAACAGATACCGCCAATGACATTCAAAAGCGCATTACTTTACTGGTTAAAACTGGGCTTTATTAGCTTTGGTGGGCCGGCTGGTCAAATAAGTATGATGCATCAGGAGCTGGTAGAAAAACGGCGGTGGATTTCAGAGCATCGTTTTTTACACGCATTAAATTACACTATGATTTTACCCGGGCCGGAAGCTCAGCAGTTAGCAACCTATATTGGTTGGCTAATGCACGGTGTTTGGGGCGGTATCGCAGCAGGTGTTTTATTTGTGTTGCCGTCGTTGTTTATCCTAATCAGTTTAACCTGGATTTATTTAAGTTATGGCGATGTGTCGGCGGTGGCAGGGATTTTGTATGGCATTAAACCGGCAGTCACTGCTATTGTGGTTTTTGCGGCTTATCGAATTGGTTCACGGGCATTAAAAAATAATGTGTTAAGGGCGATGGCGGTGCTGGCATTTGTTGCCATTTTTGCTTTTAATATTGCATTCCCCTATATCGTTTTAATGGCAGCGATTATTGCATATACAGGCTCACGCTTTGAACCGAAGTATTTTGTGGCAGGAGGGCATGGTAGTGTGGGTAATACCGGTTTCGGCCCGGCGATTATAGATGACGATACCGCATCACCGGAGCATGCAAAATTTAAATTGTCGCGATTAATTATCTTTAGTGTTATTGGCCTGATAATTTGGGCTGTGGTTATGATGTGGTTATCAAAGTCCTACGGCTGGGATGGTACGCTGACACAGATGGGCTGGTTTTTTACCAAGGCAGCGTTAGTCACTTTTGGTGGTGCTTATGCAGTTTTACCTTATGTTTATCAGGGTGGTGTTGAGCATTATGCATGGCTCACGGGCAGTCAAATGATAGATGGTCTGGCGCTGGGTGAAACTACCCCTGGTCCGTTAATTATGGTGGTGGCATTTGTGGGCTTTGTGGGCGGCTGGACAAAAGAAATTTTTGGCCCGGAGTCACAGTTCATTGCCGGAGCTGCGGGAGCTAGCATTGCTACTCTATTTACGTTTTTACCGTCGTTTTTATTTATATTACTAGGCGGCCCATTAGTCGAAGCGACACGGGGAGATGTTAAATTCACCGCACCTTTAACTGGAATTACCGCAGCGGTAGTGGGGGTGATTTTAAATCTGGCATTCTTCTTTGCTTATCATGTTTTGTGGCCACAGGGATTTGACGGTGATTTTGAATGGTTTTCGGCAGTGATTGGTGCGCTGGCATTTGTTGCACTGTTTCGATTTAAAATGGGAATTGTTACAGTGATTGGGGTCTGCGCGGTTTTAGGTTTGGGCTACTCTTTTATCATATAGCGAAGTGTGTCACTGGCACACAAAATATATATTTGTGTTGTTTTCTTTTATATTTTGAGCAGGGTAAGGATGCGTCTTACTTATCCCATTTTTTAAAACGCTTTTTACAATAAGTTCTCAGCGCAGCATAGTCTGCAAAATATAATTCAAAACCATCTTCCGATGGAGCATCATATTCGCAATAATCATTCGTATGATCACGACAGATAGTGGGACGATTTTCGTAAATACCACAGCCACCATCAATTTGTAAGTGCAGGCATTTAGTTTCGATCAATAGTGTCCAGCCATCCTCATCTTTATAAATGCGAATATTTTCGTGGGAAATTTGCCATAGCAAATGTTCAAAATCAGTTTTTGCACGGGGTGTATCAAGGTGTTGTGTAATGTAGGTGCAGCAGATCGAAGCGGTGCAAAAGCTGCATTTGTTTTCAGAAGTGATTTTAATAGCCGGTTTAACGGGAATAGATACAGACATAAAAATTATAAACCCAGTTGATTTAGATTGCCTTTGCGTTTTAATAAGTAGCTGCCATCACTCTGACGTTTTGCAAACATGTTCAGACTTTGTCGAATGTTGTTGTCGGCACTGCTTTCGGGGGTGATACGCAAGTTCACATCATAAGCTTTTGTGCTGTCTATATTGGCCTTACCGTCTAATAGTAGCTGGCCTTTGGTGTTAGTTATGTTGGCGACTAACTGATTGTCATCGTTGGTTTTGAGTGTAAGGTTAATAAATCCCAGGTCAACCGTATCAAGTAGTGTTAGCTTCGCATTTTTCCATTTAATATTGGCGCTAATATCCGGCATGCCTTCCGCTGTGGTTTCTATGGACTCAATGTTAAGATTAAAAACACCGCCAAGTTCACCTAGCGGCATCTTAATCAGCTCCTGCATGACCGGGGCTTCTATTCGTGCGCGCACATTGGATGCGCTAAGTGTGCCACCGGCGGACAGGCTGATGTCGCCAATCACATTCTGGTTTTTAATGCTGGCCTTTACTTTTCCGCTAATGTGAGCCAGCAGTAACATGGCCGGATTAATATCCCATTGAATGTTCTCAATAGGGGGTTGCCCCGGCACAATGACTTTATCTGCACTGCCGTTCCAGATGCTTCCCTGTACACCATATAATTTTGCCGGTAGTTGAATGTTTTTTTGTGCCAGCGAAATAACCTTAGCAGCGGGTACGTTACCTAAAGTAAAAAACAGATAGGATAAGATGCCGGTCAAAATGTAATAACGTTTTTTCATGTCTGTAGGCTTTCTTGAATGTGAGGGCAGTAAATGCAATCTGTGCGTTTATTTCGTTATGTGTTTCTTTCAAGCGTAATTTGTGCGTCGACTGAGCCTTTGGTGTCAGTTCTTTCTATTTTTACTTTTGTTGCACTAATGCCATATTTGTTTTGCAGGTCGGTTAGCCAAATAACGATACGATCGAAATTTGCATTTTTAAACCGGACTTTTACGCCTTTTTTGCTCTGATCGATTTTTTCAATAAACTGTTTTACGCCGGAGGTGGTGGCACTGCGGTCAGCCAGGCTGGAAATAGACTGGTTTCGATAACGCGCAACATTACTACCACCAGAAGACTTCAAGCTGCGAATTTCTGCGTTGGCATTTTTCATCCAGCTATATAACTGTCGTTGTGATGTGTTATGTAATTGTTGCTGCTCATGGCGGGACATTATAGGATCCCAGATAATTAAATAAAATAGCATGATAATCAGACTGATTGCGCCGGCAATAACAATTTGACGCTCTCTTTTCTCAAGGCTGTTTAACCACAGAGTTGCAGGTGCTAGTAGATCATTTAATGCTTTCATCCTTTTGCCTCTAGTCGTAAGCGACCTTTAACTTTGGATTTTTCCACTGTTGTAGAAAGCACAGTTTTTATGCCGGGAATGGTGGAGAGCTTATTTTTAACTGTTTCGATATCCTGTAAAGATTTTGCTGTCAAATCTACATCTATATAGTTGTTTCTATAAACTGCGGCCTGAATCTCAATTTTATCGTTTTTAGCTAAAACAGGAGAGACCTTAGACAGAATATGTAAAAAGCTATTGTTAGCGCTACTGCTACCACCGGATTTCAAATCGTTCAAGCGACGTTCAATACGTTTTTGCATATTGGTCATTTTCTTTGCATCGGGGATGGTGCGCTTAAATTCAGATTCAATTTGACGGGTTAATTCGTGATTTTTTATTTCCAGCTGAGATGTCAGCATCGCTGAATAGCCGAGTTGGAGTACCAGCCAGAATGTGGCGACAGCGGCAACAGACTTCCAGGGTTGTAGCCATAAATTGCTTTTACGAACGGGTTTAAATTCACCCTGTAGTAAGTTTAAAGATGACACTTCATTGAGGTTTTGAACAAAAATTTCCAGGGCATGGTTTTTATAGCACTGTGAATTAATCTCTATTTCAAATTCATCAGCAATGTCATCGAGAAGATGTTGGGCGTCCTCATCATCGGCCTTGTAGAAATAGGTTATGGCTTGGGGAAGCGTTTCCTCGTTGTGCTTTTTGTCCTGCAGCAGTGTTTGAATGATGAGCTGAAAGTTTCCCCGGTGACAACTGTGTGCCTGTACACTGCCGGTTTTAATTAATGCGCTGTCATCATCCAGTAGAATACTCCACTGGTTGTCGACAGTTGGCAGAGCCACACTGTCGGCGGTAACGACTTCAAGTGTTATCTGTTGCCGGGCGAAAAAATCAATGGTTTGTTCAAGCAGGCTACGCTTAATTGCAATAACCTGTATATTGTTATCGGCTGCTTCGGAAGTGGTTTTTCCCAGTGCAAAATGTGTATCTTCAATATCCTCCGCCAGAAAGTCTTCCATCGCAAATGGCACAGCAAGTAATTGTTTGTTGCGATTCTTACTGGGAATATTTACTGACTCTACGGTGGTGTAGTGAGCATCAATTAATACGCTGACTTTTTTGCCACGGGCAATTGGAGCGAGTTCTTCGAGGCTACCGTGACCGAGTGTAATAGACGGGTGATTATCCGCACCGATAGCCCAGTATTGAAAGTGTTGCTGATGATCGACGTCGTGGGTTTGCACTGACGATTCTGCAGAATCAGACTGATCGAAATCAAACGGGTTTGCCTGGTCAGTCTGTGCTTTCAACTGTCCGGGTTTAAAGTGCCCCGGCATATAATGAATGATTAAAAATTCACTCATCATAATGCTCCACTGGTTTGTTTAATGAGTCTGGTTTTACCATCCGTTTGGTCCCGATAAATTATGCTATACAATTTTACACTTCCAGTGCCAAGTTTTGTGCGCGACACGATTAAAAAATATTCTGAATATTCCTGTAGACCCTTGATTTCAAAATCCTTCGTTTTTACCTTTAAAGTGCCGGTGACATATTTGCTGAATTCATCCATCTTTTCAAACGGTTGTGCATTACTTTCAGCTGCATTATCAGTGCTGCCTGCTGCTATGTCATCAGCATCAGTACTGTCAGTTTGAGTATTGCCATCTCTGTCCTGCACAATCTGATCGCCATGGCCATTAAGGCCTCTAATGGATTCTAACATTATGCTGTCGGCAATGTTAATATTGATACCGGTATCGGCCTCAGGTAAAACGCAGACATAATCGGCCAGCTGTTTTATTACTTTATCGGTATAGCCCTTAACCAGTCGTAGCTCACTCGGGCTGACCATTAAGGTGTTGGCATTTTGATACGGTCGTTCGAGACCAATGTAATAATCAAACTCTGCACCCTGTGGTTCGGTAATGCTGTCTGCATCAATCCAGTCTATCAAGCTATCGATTAACAGGTTGTGCAGCGCTGGATCGATATTTAAATTACCCAGCAAAGTACGATATTGTGTGCGGGCCGCGGCAAACTGTTGACTGGATTTTGACAGATTATTTAAATTAAAACAGCTTTGTAAATCAATCAGTTCTAGAGAAACCGGCGGGCCTTCAAGAGCAATGGCAATGGCGTAATCATTAAATGTCTGGATATCGAGATTGCTGTCGAATTTATTGTTTAACTCCCAGTCACGACTGATTAGTACGATACCGAATTCGACCGAGTTTTTATTAAATAGTTGAGCCTGATCGAGACGTAAAATATTTTCGGTGCGCCGAATATCGTAGTTTAGGTGCTTAACCAGCGACACCGCCAGTATCGTTGCAAGTGAGACAACGAGTAAGGCAGTAATCAGTGCTACGCCGGTCTGTTTGTGTGTATAAGGCATTAGCGTGCTACTTTTACCATGCGTTTGATCTCACCCCAGTCGTACATTTTGAGTGTGATTTCTACGGCAATCGGTATATTACTCAGCGTTGTTGCTGTGGTGCCAGTAGCCTGGCCATTAGCAGGGCCTGAGGCCAGACTCTCTGCACTCGGCCAGTCACTTTGCCATCTGTTTTTGTCATCGAGATAACGGATGTCTATAGACTCTATATTATCAATTAACACTCGCTCGACAAATTGATCGTCGTTAGCGCGGTCAACATGGGTCCAGTAAATACGAATCAGCTTATCTTCGTCCATTTTGTAAGCGACACGTTGTAATGTACTGCGAGCCTGTTTTGCCGGATTCCTCCAGCCGCTACGGGTAAATGCGGTGATGTAATCGCTATCCAGCGTTGTCAGATTTAACAGCTTACCTCTTAGTGCGTCATGACCCGTGCGGCTGCTCAGTTGTTGAAAGTCACCGGTCAGGGTTAGCATGGTGAGTTGCAGAGCCTGCAGGCGTTCGAGCGCTTTTTCAGTATGTTCTTTTGAATTGATTACGGAGTGTAGACCGGAGTAGGCCATGATAGAAATAATCGCAAAAATCGACATGGCGATAATGACTTCAAGCAGGGTAAAACCAGATTGGTGATGTGAAGTTTTGTAGCACATGATTAATTGTTAGTTTGTGGCAGGTTATTAGCCGGGTTGGCGAGGTAGGCTTCTACCTGAGCTAGATTGCGGCGGCGGTCTTCGTCCGCATAAACGGTGAATTTTAAGGCGCGGATATAATCATTGTCATCACCGACCTTTTCAACGCTGCGGGTCCAGTACCATTCAACCCCTGCCATCTCAGTGGATTTTTTGCTGTCGCCAATGTCGGGCCAGGCCTTGCGGACCTGCAAGGTGGTAATTTCATTCATGGCAACATAGTGAGCCAGCGTTTTGCTTTTAAGATAACCGGCGGAGCGGGTGTGGCTGCCGGAGGCTCTAATTAACGAAGCGAGTGCAATGGCGATAATGGCCAGTGCAACCATGACCTCTATCAGAGTGAAGCCTTTGTGGCGGTGCTGACGGTAAGTGAATCTATTCATCTTCGCTAAGCCGTTTATATTCGCCCTGCGGTAAACCCTCAAGGGATTGTTCATTGTTGTTGCCCGGTATACGCAGGCGAACTTCAAAAGGCGGGGTCAGTTCAGAGCTCGATAGGAGGTAAACATTGGGTAGTATCGGGTCTACCACCGGCTGGTTAGCCTCTTTTATATTGGATGCGGCGCTGGCGAGATTTTCATTTTTGGTCTGCGGGTCATTTTTACGTGACTCGAGTAAAGTGACCGGCGTCTGCTCGATATATAAATCCAGTTCAATTTTTTCCGGTAATGTGCGGCTGCGTAGAAGACGGTCTTTTTCGATGTCGATCCAGCTATTGTTGAGCTCGTCAAATACCATAAAACGGTAGCCGGTTTCATAAAATCGGACGCCATACTCTTCCGCGCGAATTACAGATTGTTCATGGGCGAAGCGTAAAATTTGTTGCAGGCGAATAATTTCTTCTTCCAGTAATTCCTCTTCGGTGCCGGTCGAAATATTGACCACCACATAGCCAACTGAAATGCTGATGATAACCACTACCACCAGCAGCTCAATTAACGTAAAGCCGCGGCTAATTGAATATTTAAATTGTGAGACTGAAGGATGCATACAGAAGTATGATGATGGCTTATTCCCAGTTGCCAATATCTGAGTTCGCGCCTTCGCCCCCGTCAACACCATCTGCGCCCAGTGAATAAATATCAACTTCACCGTGTTCACCCGGATTCAGATAGAGATAATCCCGCTGCCAGGGGTCTTTACGTAGTTTTTTGACATAGCCTCCCTGTTGCCAGTTAGCCGGTGCTGGGTCGCCGGAGGGCTGCGTAACCAGAGCATCCAGACCCTGATCGGTAGTGGGGTATGCATAGTTATCCAGCTTGTAAATGTCTAATGCGCTTTCCAGTGCCTGTATGTCACTTTTGGCTTTTACGATTCGGGCATCATCGGTTTTGCCGAGAAATTTAGGTGCAACAAAAGTGGCTAGAATGCCGATAATAACGACAACAACGATAATCTCGATTAAGGTAAATCCCTGTTGTTTAATATTAGGTGTTTTCACAGATGGCTCCATCGTTAATAAAAAGTTAAACTTTCAGCCGGTATCATACCAGAAGCCGGATAAACCGGATATGACACAATTATTATCCTTAAAAAAGGTATAGAAAATTTATTGATGAGTATTTTAACCAAACTTGGAAGTTATAAACTATGGTTAGTTCTATTTTTAATCTGTTTTTTAATTCAATTGCTGGCACTGGCGCAAATGCTTCGATTTGATCGGCAATTAATAGAACAGTGGCAATTATGGCGATTAATCAGCGGGCATTTCACCCACTTAAACTGGAATCATTTTTTGCTGAATATGGCGGGTTTAAGTATGGTGGCATTTTTCTTTGGCGCCTATAAATCAATTCTGTATTGGCTGCTGGCACTAATATTTATTACGTTATTCTGTAGTGCAGGGATGATGCTCGATCAGCAGTTTGATCGCTATGTAGGGTTGTCTGGCGTACTGCACGGCTTGTTTATTATTGGCGGGCGCTGGGAGATGCGTCGTTATAGAATAAGCGGCGTAGTGTTACTGGTGATGATTGTGGGTAAATTAATCTATGAACAAATGTACGGTGCATTACCCGGCTCCGAGTCGATGACCGGCGGGCGGGTGGCGATTAATGCGCATCTTTATGGAGCAATTGCCGGTGCTTTGTTTTTATTGAGCGGTCGAATTAAGATCTGAGAAGTTGATGAAGGCACATACTATTTTTAATGTATTTTTTGGTTAGCAATTGAGTCGCGCTATGGTATTTAAGGTGCTGGTTTTAATCGCACTACAAATGAAAATTAAAGCGCTATTTTGTGGTTACACTTACTGCATTAAATCATTCATATTTATTATGGGTAAGAGTATCGATAATACAATAACTAAAACAATGTCGCCCATGGCAACGATTATAAGGGGTTCAAACAGGCCCATAAAAGTGGCAATTAATAATTCTAGCTCACGTTCCTGTTGTTCGGCTGCCTTATCTAACATGCCTTCTAAATTACCAGATTTTTCACCGCTGGAAATTAAATGTAATGTCATTGGTGGAAACAGTTTGCTGCGATCCAGTGCCGCATAAATACTCGAACCTTCGCGAACTTTTTCCGCCGCGTCAATAACCGCATCCTGCATCGGCAGATTTTCGACAACCGGTGCGGCGAGCTTAAGTGCATCCAGCACCGGCACACCACTGGACGATAGAATGCTAAGTGTGCGTGAAAACCGTGCGGTATTTAAACCTCTTACCAGCTTGCCCAATACCGGTATTTTCAATAATGTTAAATGGTAACGGCGGCGATTATAGGGAATCGATAAAAATTTCTGAATGCCAAAATATATGCCAATTGCGATCACAATTAACAGCAGCCACCAGGCTTGTAAAAACTCACTAATCCAGATCATCGCCTGGGTTATACCGGGTAGTTCCTGCCCGGAGGAGTCAAATACTTCAACAATTTGCGGTACTACGAACATTAATAAACCGGTGACAACCAGAAAGGCCATAATGGTTAAGATGGCAGGATAGATGGTGGCCTGTGTGACTTTTGACGCCATTTGCTGGCGGCTTTCGGTGTAATCAGCGAGCCGGTCAAGCACCACATCTAAATGCCCGGACGATTCACCGGCGGCAACCGTGGCACGAAACAAAGTGGGAAATATCTTTGGAAAATCCGCGAGGCCAGCGGCTAGTGTGTGGCCCTCTAAAATTTTTGCGCGCAGTGCAAATACCATTCCCTGAATGCGGGGTTTTTCGGTTTGCTTGCCAACGGCAGAGAGGGCTTCATCTAAAGGAATAGCGGCACGCACTAATGTGGCTAACTGGCGAGTGAACAGTGCCAGATCGGTTGTACTGATACTGCGCCGTGATACCTGTGTCGGTTGATTGTCTTTTTGTTTTTTTTCCTGATTGGCAGCGGTGTCAATCTGTAAGGGCATCATGCCCTGGTCGCGCAACATCTGGCGGACCTGACGTTGGGTGTCGCCTTCAATAATGCCTTTTTTTTCGCGACCTTTTGCGTCGAGTGCAATGTATTCGAATGCTGCCATTTTTATTTTTTAAACTAACTCGATCGTTAAACGGTTAATTAATATTTTCCTGAAATAAATTTATTCGGCTAGTCTTCACGGGAAACCCGCAGAACTTCTTCCAGTGAGGTGGTGCCCTGTAATACCAGGCGTTTACCATCAGTACGTAAACTGCTGCAAAAGGTTCTGGCGTATTTTTCCATGGTTTGCTCGGCTTCACCATCATGTATCATTTGCTGCAGTTTGTCATCGATGGGAATTAATTCGTAGACACCGGTACGCCCGCTAAAGCCCAGATGATTGCATTGATCACAGCCTTTGGGTGTATAAATTTGTGGCGCTGCAGATGGTTCTACACCCAGCCATTCACACTCACTGTTAGTCGCGGTGTGTCCTTCATGGCAATGGGGGCAGAGCTGGCGAACCAGGCGTTGGGCTAATACACCAATCAGGCTGGAGGCTAGTAAAAAGGGTTCTACGCCCATGTCGCGTAAACGGGTAACCGCGCCAATGGCGGTATTAGTGTGCAGTGTAGATAAAACCAGGTGACCGGTTAAGCTGGCCTGTACTGCAATTGAGGC
>VAPL010228752.1_pt1 | contig 17171 bp, 13 predicted proteins | sample 3395061 | NCBI WGS metagenome assembly VAPL01 (sample SAMN08290444, study PRJNA428436) | hydrothermal vent metagenome | isolation source: Deep-sea hydrothermal vent chimney 2 | place: Pacific Ocean: Juan De Fuca Ridge | depth 2182 m m | reverse complement strand
GATTGGTGTGCACATTTCTGAATGGCTAACAAACTATCCTTATGGTGCAATTATTTTATTTGCAATGGTTGGTTATTTTTCAGGCGTAGTACAGGCCCCGATTACAGCATTTGTAATTGTCATGGAAATGACAGATCAGCATGCATTGATTCTACCGCTGATGGTTACCGCCTATCTGGCGGCAGGTATTTCCAAATCGATTTGTAAAACACCGATTTATAGTACGTTAGCGGATAATTTTTTGCCTGACCATAAAAAGATACATGGTGCTAAAGAAACGGCTGGCGAAAAACAAAAAGACTAACGCTAATTAACGCTAGTCTTTTTGTTTTTCTTTAAATGGCGAGGCTGCAATAAGCTGTTTACCATATTCGTTCAGTGCAGATGATTCCTGCTGTAAGTGCTGCGCCAGTATGCGGTTAAATTCAGTGTGATTTACCTGATGTGCCGACCAGGTTTTAACCGGTAAAAAACCGCGTGAAATTTTATGTTCACCCTGTGCGCCGGGTTCAAATGTTTTTAAGCCGTTATTAATGCAGTATTCGATGCCGGTGTAATAGCAGACTTCAAAATGCAGGCTGTCATATTCTTCAAGGCAGCCCCAGTGTCTACCATATAGCGTGTCTTTACCTTCTATGCATATAGCGCCCGCCACTACTTCGTCGTTATAATAGGCAAATATAATAAGCAATGTTTTTGCAATGGATTTAAAGAAATCAAGGCTTAAAGTAGGGGCGCCTGATTTTTTCATAAAAGTAATTTTATAAAAGTAGTAAATTTTCTGCCATTGCTCGTTGTTTAGATCACTGCCGTTAAATGTTTTAATATCAATGTTCTGGTCACGAACTTTGCGCCGTTCCTGCTTTATGTTTTTTCGTTTTTTTGGTTTTAGCTCAGCCAGAAAGTCATCAAAACTTTTATAGTTATTGTTGTGCCAGTGAAACTGATAATCGAATCGTTGCAAGTCTGTGTGTTGTTTTAAAACCTCAAAATCATCAGTCAGATTAAATAGCCAGTGAGTGCCTGAGTAATTGTTTTTAGTGGAAAAATCCAGTGCAAATTTAATTAAAGTGCTTTTTATTGTCGAATCGTTATTTTCAGCCAGAATTCTTGGGCCCTGACAGGGAGAGTAGGGGATGGCGATGACGAGTTTTGGATAATAGTTTACTCCTGAGCGCTTATAGGCATCAGCCCAGGCCCAGTCAAAAACAAACTCCCCATAGGAATTATGTTTTTCATAAGCGGGCATGGCGCCTATTAATTCATTCTTATCATTGTGGATTAGAAAATATTTTGGTAACCAGCCAAACTTTTCCAGGCATTGTCCGGTTTCGAAAGCCAGTAAAAAGTCATGTTGTATGAATGGGTTTTTATCTCCGGCGATATTATTCCATTGTTTGGCTGGAATGTTTTTGAGGGAGTTTATTATACTGAGTTGCATGCTATATTCGATTAGTGTGCTTTAAACAGTTGCCGGGAGAAGCCTGGAATTTTATCAGATTTGGTAAGTCAGTTAAATAAGGAATACAGTTCGGTCTCTTCTTTTTCTATGCGAGTTAACAGAGCATTAATGATTGTTTTAGTATCGTTAACATAGTCTGCCGGATTGTGTTGAAGATTTTCTTTAGACAGATATTTGTTTTTGTAATCTGCATAGGCGCTGGTGGTTTCCAGTAGTTCGTTGCGCATGGAGATAGAGGTATTTTTGATTAGTGAGTTTTTATGGGAAAGAAGTTGAGGGTATAAATTTTCATCTTCTGATTGTAGGTGCAGCGATAAAATATTATCTAAAGTGGTAAATATTTTTAAAACAAATTCAGGATCCTGTTTCACTTCATCAATGGTGCCGAGTGATAGTAATTGCTTACATAGTGTAATAATGATTTTATGCTGGCTTTGGTAGCGCTTAATAATGTTCATGAACTTCCTTATTATATTGTATTTAATCAGGTGTTATGTAACAGGAGCCTGGACCTGATTAAATACAATTATAGACGATTAATCTTCTAATTCATCCAGATACTTTTCCGCATCCAGAGCTGCCATGCAACCTGCGCCCGCTGAGGTGACCGCCTGCTTGTAAATCTGATCGGCGACATCTCCGGCCGCAAAAATGCCGGGGATAGATGTTGCAGTTGCATTGCCTTTAGTTCCTGCCTGTACGGTTACGTAACCATTGTCCATATCCAGCTGGCCGGCAAAAATATCTGTATTGGGCTTGTGACCGATGGCGATAAATACACCGGCTAAATCAATGTCAGTGGTGCTGTCATCTTTTGCGCTTTTAATGCGAATACCGGTTACGCCGCTGTCATCGCCCAGTACTTCATCCAGTGTGCTATCCCATGCAATGGTGACATTGCCGGTGGCCGCACGTTCTTTTAAGCGATCCGCTAGAATTTTTTCCGAGCGGAACTGGTCGCGGCGATGCACGATAGTAACGTGATCGGCAATATTGGCCAGGTACAGGGCTTCTTCAACCGCGGTGTTGCCACCACCGATAACCGCGACTTTCTGGCCTCGATAAAAGAAACCATCGCAGGTAGCGCAGGCTGATACGCCTTTACCTTTAAATGCTTCTTCTGACTCCATACCCAGATACATAGCGCTAGCGCCGGTGGCAATGATCAGTGCATCGCAGGTGTATTCGTGGGAGTCGCCACTGAGCTTAAACGGGCGAGCATTCAGGTCGGTGGTGTGGATATGGTCGAAAATGATTTCAGTGCCGAAGCGTTCAGCATGGGCTTTCATGCGCTCCATCAATTCGGGGCCCTGTACGCCTTCATTATCACCGGGCCAGTTATCTACATCAGTGGTGGTGGTTAACTGTCCACCCATTTCCATGCCGGTAACAATTACCGGGTTTAAGTTTGCACGTGCCGCGTAAACTGCTGCCGAATAGCCCGCCGGGCCGGAGCCTAGAATTAATAGTTTGCAATGCTTGTTGTCGCTCATGTAGATTCTCCGAAAGAGTGGGCTAGATTAAGTGTATAGCTTGAATTTTTAGTATTGGTAAATTTGGCGGTATTCTAGCAAAAGAATCTTAAGGCGTCCTTAGACAATAGATTCAATGTTAAGATTTTTCTCAGTTCTATTAAATCTCCCCCAGCCCCTCTTTTACTCAGAGGGGAGTAACAGCCTCCTCCTTAGAAAAAGGGGATTTACACATGAGGTAGAAGGAGGGCGCAATCAGCCACTATAGAGTTCTGCGTTATGCTGTTATACTTCCGCGAAGGTAAAAATGCGTTTTTAATCAACGAATTGTACTAAATATTTAAACTCATATTTTATAGGATAGAACACATTGGCACAGGCGCGCCGTAAAAAAGATGATAACCAGTTAAACAGTCTTTCCGGGCTGACGATCCACATTAATCGTGGCCTGCGTGAAGCGGCCCTGTTTATTCTGCTGGCTATTGCCTTATTTATTCTAACTGCTCTGGTAACCCATAATATTCAGGATCCGGGCTGGTCCTATTCGGGTCCGTCTTCCAGTATTCACAATTTAGCGGGGGTGGTTGGAGCCTGGTTCTCCGATGTGCTGTATTCCCTGTTTGGTTACCTGAGTTACCTGTTTCCGGTGATGATTGCTTACAGCGGCTGGCTAGTGCTGCGTGAGCGTACTGAAGAGGGTGAAATTGATTTTCGGGTACTGGGCATTCGCTGGCTGGGCTTTTTTATGACCCTGGCAACCGGCTGTGCATTAATTAGTCTGCATTTTGTGATTCCACCCGATACCCTGCCCAATAATGATGGTGGCGGTATTTTGGGCTTGTGGATTGGTGATGGAATGGCAGCTGCACTCGGCGTGCTGGGTTCAACCTTAATTTTACTGGCGGTTTTTTTAGCGGGCATTACGGTATTCACCGGCCTGTCATGGCTGCGTTTAATGGATATGATTGGTGATGGTCTGCTGAATAGTTTTGAGTGGCTGCAGTCCAAAGTTAAGGCCTATAAAGAATTACGTGAAGAAAAGAAAGAGGGCGAAATTGCCCGTGAAAGCCGTGAAACTCGCGTCAAGGCCGAAACCATTAAGAAAGAGGCGCGCAAAAAGCCGGTGCGTATTGAGCCGGTCATTAATAAAGTAGAAGTCAGTGAGCGCCACTCCAGAGAAAGCCAGATCTCACTGTTTGAGGATACTAGCGGCGCCGATACTGAGTTGCCACCGTTGCGTTTATTAGATGAAGCGGTTCGTTCTGGTAAAGGTTTGTCCACCGATGCACTGGAAGCGCTTTCGCGATTAGTCGAAATTAAACTTAAAGATTTTAATATCGATGTGGAAGTGATGGCGGTACACCCGGGGCCGGTGATTACGCGTTTTGAAATGCAGCCGGCCGCCGGTGTAAAAGCCAGTAAAATTACCGCATTGTCAAAAGACCTGGCTCGCTCATTATCAGTACAGTCAGTGCGGGTAGTGGAAGTCATTCCAGGGAAAACGTATGTGGGTCTGGAAATTCCAAATGAGCACAAAGAGATTGTTTCGCTAAGCGAAATTTTAATGTCTAAAGCCTACGATAAAACCTCTTCGCCGTTAACGGTAGCGTTGGGTAAAGATATTTCAGGCCAGCCAATGGTGGCAGATCTAGGTAAGATGCCGCATTTGTTAGTCGCTGGAACCACCGGCTCGGGTAAATCTGTGGGTATTAATACCATGTTAATTAGCCTGCTATATAAGAGTACGCCGGAGGAAGTGCGGCTAATATTAATTGACCCGAAAATGTTAGAGTTGAATGTTTACGATAACATCCCGCATTTATTAACGCCCGTTGTCACTGACATGAGTGAAGCCGCGAATGCCCTGCGTTGGGCAGTGGGGGAAATGGAAAATCGTTATAAACTAATGGCGTCGCTGGGGGTGAGAAATATCGCCGGCTATAATAAAAAAGTATTAGAAGCCATTGAAGCGGGCGAGCCAATTAAAGATCCGTTATTTGTAAAAGATGAATTACTGGGTGGCGATGCCGAAGCACAGGATTTAAAAGCCCTGCCTTTTATTGTCGTCGTCGTCGATGAATTTGCCGACTTAGTTATGGTCGTGGGTAAAAAAATAGAAGAGTTAATTGCGCGCCTCGCACAAAAAGCTCGCGCTTCCGGTATTCATTTAATACTCGCCACTCAACGTCCCTCGGTGGATGTGATAACCGGCTTAATTAAATCCAATATTCCGAGTCGCATTGCGTTTCAGGTTTCATCAAAAGTTGATTCGCGAACTATTTTAGATCAGATGGGTGCCGAGCAATTACTCGGCCACGGTGATATGTTATTTATGAATGCGGGTAGCAGTATCCCCGAGCGGGTGCATGGCGCATTTGTTGATGACCACGAAGTGCATGCGGTATGTGAGCATATTCGGGCACAGGCTAAACCTAATTACATTGAAAATCTAATTCATGATAATAGTGATGTGATTAAGTTACCCGGTGAAGGTCCCGCGCTGGGCGCAGGGGAAGCGGAAAGTGATGTGCTTTATGATGAAGCCGTTAAAATTGTCACCGAATCGGGCAAAGCCTCTATCTCTTATGTGCAGCGGCGTTTAAAAGTCGGTTACAACCGTGCAGCGCGAATGGTCGAAGATATGGAGGCGGCGGGTGTTGTTACTGCAATGCAGTCGAACGGGCAGCGTGAAGTGCTGGCGCCACCTCCGCCAGAGTACTGATTAAAAAATTGAATCAGTACTCTGGCGAGTTGCGATTTAGCTTAACAATATTTTTATTATTGGCACAAGTATTCGAAAATAATGCAGTTTCTGCTGATTTTTAGATTAAAGGTAAAATTAAAACATGCTCAAAAAGTTATTTACATTCGGCTTACTGCTTATCAGCTTCAACCTGTTGGCAAAAGATATTGCTACGCAAATTGAATTGGAAAAATTTCTCGACAGCACGTCCAGTTTATCCGCGCGCTTTCAGCAAAAATTAGTTGATAAATATGGCTATCTGTTGCAGCAGTCAGCCGGTGACTTAAGTATGCAGCGCCCGGGAAAATTTCGCTGGGATTACATTTTACCTTACCCACAAAATATTATTTCTAATGGTAAAAAAATCTGGATGTATGACTCAGAGCTTGAGCAGGCGAATGTGCGTGCTTATGATCAGGTGTTAGCATCTTCACCGGTTAACCTGTTGGACAAAAATCAGAAGTTAAATATTGAGTTTATTGTTAGCTCAATGCCGGAAGAGTATGGCCAGCACTGGGTTAAACTTACGCCTAAGGATAGTGGCAATGATTTTAAGGAAATGCAGGTAGGGCTACAGAATGGAAAAATTAAAACCATGCGCTTCATTGATAATTTTGAGCAAACAACTGAAATTGAATTTGAGCAGATGGTGGTGAATCCGAAATTTAAAAGTAATTACTTTGAGTTTGTTGCGCCAGAAGGTACCGATGTTGTTGGAGATTTTTAATTTTAACTAGCGTGTCTATTGCCGTGTGTTTTCTTATTTATTTTTACATAACCGAATAATGTCCAATAATAACTACCAGCCATTAGCCGACAGAATTAGACCAGATCAACTTGATGACTATCTGGGGCAAAGTCACATCCTCGGCAAAGACAAACCCCTGCGGGTAGCAATCGAAACCGGCAAACTACATTCGATGATTTTCTGGGGCCCTCCAGGCACAGGAAAAACGACACTTGCTCGACTGATTTCAAATTATTCAGATGCACAGTTTTTATCCGTGTCGGCAGTTTTATCCGGCGTAAAAGATATCAGGGCAGCGATTGACAAAGCCCATCAGTTTTACGATGTGTATCAGAAACCCAGTATTTTATTTGTCGATGAAGTGCATCGCTTTAATAAATCCCAGCAGGATGCATTTTTGCCATTTGTAGAAGATGGCACGGTAAGCTTTATTGGTGCGACCACCGAAAACCCATCGTTTGAATTAAATAATGCGTTGTTATCACGCTGCAAAACCTATGTTTTAAAATCGATTCAGGTAGATGAAATGAGTCGTTTGTTAAAGCGTGCGCTGCACGATAAAGCGTTGGGTTTAGGTGAGCGTAATGTCGCCATTGCCGATGATATGATAGAGCTGATTGCTAGTCAGGCGGATGGTGATGCGCGCCGGGCATTAAATTTTCTTGAAATTGCAGTTGATCTGGCAACAGATGATAATGGTCAACTTAGCGTAAATGAAAATATTGTCCATGAAGTCACCTCGCAAACCCTGCGGCGCTTTGATAAAGGCGGTGATTTATTCTACGACCAGATTTCTGCTATGCATAAATCAGTGCGCGGCAGTAATCCGGATGCGGCGCTTTACTGGATGTGCCGAATGCTTGATGGCGGTTGTGATCCTATTTATCTGGCGCGTCGAATTGTGCGCATCGCATCTGAAGATATTGGTAATGCAGATCCACGTGGTTTAGAAATTGCGTTAAATGCCTGGCATACCTATGAGCGTTTAGGCAGCCCGGAAGGTGAGCTTGCATTAGCACAGGCGGTAAGCTATCTGGCCTGTGCACCAAAATCCAATGCGGTATATATGGCCTATAAGTCGGCAATGCAATTGGCTAAAGACAGTGGCTCGATGGATGTACCGACTCATTTGCGCAACGCGCCAACGAATTTAATGAAAGAGCTGGGCTATGGAAAAGATTACCGCTATGCACATGATGAAGCAGATGGTTTTGCGGCAGGGGAAACTTATTTTCCTGAAACAATGGGTGAGCAAGAAATATATCATCCAGTAAAGCGTGGGCTGGAAATAAAAATTAAAGAAAAGCTGGACTATTTACGCTCACTAAGTAAAAAATAATTTTTTACAGATTATAAAAATTTAAAAGCAAACTTCGTATTACGAAAGGCTCCTGTCTACGTTCATTGTGCCAGGCAAAGCCTGTACGAAATTACTCCATGCGGTTTTATGCCGACGCATGCATTCAAAACGATATTTCCAATCTCTGTGAATGTCTCATGTTAAAGCTTCACTATAGTCTCGTCGGGGGATATACATCGTGCCTCAATTTATTGGCTTTTTCATGTGTGGCTTCCGGAATATTGGCTGTCAATAAAGAAAACTTTACCTGACTTTTCTGGACTTTCATCTGCGTAATAAACTCAATTCCATCCATTATTGGCATGTTGTAATCCACAGAATAGTAATTGACATTTTTGTTATCAGAAAATTACAATGGTCGCTGGCTATCACCGAATTCAATGATTATTATATCAGATATTTTCATTGCCTCGTTCTTGATACGCTAACAGAGCCTGTTTAGCGTGAGCATATTTCTTAAGTAAATTGTCTGTTTCTACCTTTAATGTTTCAGTAGGCTCATGTTCTCTGCACATGTTTTCTAATATTAATGCGGTTTCAGAAACGCTTACTGCGCCAACGTTTAAACTGCTGGATTTCATGCTATGTGCATAACGCTCGAGTGTTTGAATGTCGTTATCAACCAGTAGTTCATGCATACTGTTGACCATTTCATCTGATTGCTGTAAGTACGCTGGAATAAGCTCATCAAAAACTTCGCCAATGGTGGCTTTCATGTCAGCTAGCAATTGAAAATTAAGTGCGGAGCTAACTTCAGGCTCTGCAATGTCCCTGTTAATAAGCTCAGCAGGCTTTGATTCTGTATGATCTAACCATCGCCTTAAAACTTCAGTTAATTGTTGCCGATTAAAAGGTTTTGAAAGGTAGTCGCTCATGCCTGCTAATGTGCATTTTTCTCTGTCTGTTGACAGTGCATTGGCTGTTACTGCAATTATGGGGATATCCGCATCTGATTCCCTGATTTTAGTGGTGGCTTCAAAACCATCCATTATCGGCATCTGGCAGTCCATTAATATCAAGTCGTATTTATTGCTTGAATACATCTGCAGTGCTTCTTTGCCGTTGTTAGCAGTATCTATTTTTAGCCCTGACTCAGACATTAATCCGATGGCAACTTTTTGGTTAATTATGACGTCCTCTACCAGTAAAATTCTGGCATTAAACTGGATGTTTGACTTAGTGTTTTTCAATTCGTCATCTAATACAGAGTGGCGTGTTAAAAAGTTATCATTATCAGCCGGATTGTCTGATAAACCTAAAACTCTGGTTAAGGTTTCATAAAGTAGATCACTTAAAATGGGTTTTGTTAAATATGCAGAAAAACCGATGTTCTTAAATATTTCTGCATCACCCATTCCCGTTGCTGAGGTAAATATAATCAGAGGTACAGGATGTAAATCATTACAGGCCAGTATTTCTTTTCCTAAAATGTCGCCACTCATAACTGGCATTACATTATCAATGATAATGAGTTGATATGGTTTTTTAGTGTTTTGTGCATTACGAATTAACGTTATAACGTCAGCAGGATTTTGCGTTTCATCAACCCGCATATTAAGTTTTGTTAGCTGCCCGCGTAAAATTTTTAGATTAATTGGATTGTCGTCTATAATTAGTATGCGCCTATTATCGAGATCTAACTTTTCAAGTCTTTCAGGTGCTTCAGCCTCTTCAAGTTTTAGTTCAATCCAGAAGGTTGAACCTTTTTTCTCCTGGCTTTTGACATCAAGTATTCCGTTCATTAATTCGATTAACCGTCTGCTTATGGTTAACCCTAGCCCTGTTCCACCATATTTTCGACTGGTGGAATTGTCGGCCTGTGTAAATGATTGAAATAGTTTGTCTTTTACAGCGACATCAATTCCTATGCCTGTATCGATAACTTCAATGCAAATATTATGTTGATGATGTGAATGATTAAGGGGTTTTACTTCAACTACTACCTGACCTGTCTCCGTGAATTTAATAGCATTACCGACCAGATTTAACATTATCTGTCGTATTCGTCCGGCATCACCAATCACATATTCAGGGCAGTCTGTATGAAAATAGAAAATTAATTCAATACCTTTTTCTTCTGCTTTAACGAGTAGTAATCGGGTGACATCATAAACTGTACGCTCCAGATTGAAGGTGATTAATTCCAGATCAATTTTTCCGGCTTCAAATTTAGAATATTCAAGAATGTCATTTATTATTTCTAATAAAGATAAGCCGGAATCAGAGATGGTTTTTATAATGTCTTTTTGTTGGGTGTTTAATGGTGTGTCCTGCAGTAGCTCAACCATGCCTAAAACCCCGTTCATCGGAGTTCTTATTTCATGGCTCATTGAAGCCAGGAAATTGCTTTTTGCTTCTGCTGCCGCCTGTGCTTCGTTCTTTGCTTTAATTAATTCATTTTCATTCTGTAATCGCTCGGTATCATTTCTGATAATTCCGGAATATTTTTTTATTCCGGAAATTAGCATTTCACTAACAGCTAAATCCATTGGGAAAGTTGTTCCATCTTTTCTTAATCCCGTAACCTTTCGGCCAAAGCCAATTATCTTTTTTTCTTGAGTGGTTTTGTAGTTTAATAAATATCCATCATGTTCTTCATGGTATGGGCTAGGCATTAGTATATTTATATTTTTTCCTAATAGTTCTAACTTTGAATATCCAAATAATCGACAGGCTGCATTATTTATATTTTCAATTATGCCTATTTCATTAATGGATATTAAACCATCTACCAGCGAATTCATCATGGTTCTATTTCTAATTTCACTGGATTCTAGTGATAGCTGAGCTTTTTTTCTAATGATTTCCTGTGCGTCAAGATCTTTAAAAGCACGAAACACACTGATTAACAGACCGCTTAATATGCATAGGTAACTAATTTTCTTTAGTACATGTGCAATATCAAACTGAATGTCAAATAGATTGCTCGAATATGGCATAACCGCTAACTGAGCAATTAAATTGATAATAATGGCAACTATTAACCAATGTGAAAAAAAGTCGTTTTTCCAGTACCCCTTTTTCAAAAAGCCATATAAAACAATCGCATAAATTATTGCGGGTATGATCTCTTCAGGTCTATAAAAAATTGAAAGTTTGTAATATCCACTGGGAAGGGGGATGAACGCAAAAAATAAAAAACTGCAAATAGCAGTAATGAATATAAACCCAAAAATAAGCCGGGGCGATATTTTGTGTAGAGATTTATCTTCGCCCTCCCATTTTAAAGTAAAATATAGAAGTAAAAAAATAACCGATAAAAATAATCGTGAAGCAAACCAGCTCCAGGGAATAAGCGATGACAGGTCTGATGGAAAAAAATCTCTAAACCAGATAGAGGTTACGAGCGCATGGTACCCGTCTAGCAGGGCAACGCCAATAAACCCGGCGCCCAGTACCAGATAGTCTGTGCCGCCGCGACTATAAAATCTCACTAGTGAAAGTGAGCCAATAAATAATGCGAGTATTGTTGCCAGCATCTCCATTAAGCTGTGTAGCTGTCCAGACCCCTGCCAGTTTGAGCTGAACAGTAATAAAGATATTACTGTAAGCCCAATACCTGTCATCCAGTATATTCTGATTCTCTGATTTACTAAGGACATAGTTATCTGACGGCCTGTTTTATCATTTTTTTGTACAGCCTGCGCATATGGTTTATTAATGAAATATGAGTTTTCATAGAGTTTAAAAATTATCTGAGCAGTTATTTTAGTATTGATACTTTTGCAATATTTAATATATCTACTATAGTCGAGATTGTTATGTATTTTTATAATTTGTTCTAATTAATAATAAAGGGAAGTAAAATGCTTAAAACTGTCTCATATCTGTCTATCTGTTTTATCTTATGTTTTAGCCAATTGACTTATGCTGGTAAGGTGTCTCCAACCACGGTTAAAGGTGCAACTACGGTTGATGTTGCAAAAGCTAAAGCTCTTTTTGATGATGAAGTCATATTTTTGGATGTGCGAAAAGATAGTGACTGGGATGCGGGGAGAATTCCCGGGGCATTACATATTGAATTAAAAAAGAAGCTTTCTGAGGCAGCTATGAGTGCTGAAATTAAGAAAGATGAAGCCGTTGTGATTTACTGTAATGGTGAATCCTGTATGCGCAGCTCTAAAGCAAGTGCAATGGCAGTTGGTTGGGGATTCACTAAAGTATATTACTATCGAGATGGATTTCCCGCATGGAAGTCAGCAAATTACCCTGTTGAGTAAACATTATTAATAATTGATTATTTTTGATTGTTTTAAAAGGAAGTCATGTCTCTAAAAGTCAGGTTTTTGTGGTTAACGGGCATAGCCATGTTATTGGTTGCCGGTGTGTTGTGGACCGGTTCATATTATTCTGCTCAGTACCAGCAGGAGCAAATAGCCAGTCATAATATTATCAGTACACGGGGGTTGGTTAATACCTTAAGCCGGAGTTATCGGGAGAATATGAATACGGAGATAAAGGCTCTAGCGCGTAATCGTGAATTGATGAAGTCGTTGAAAGTCCCGAATCAGGAACAGGTAGCTGAAGCGGTTGCCACTAGTTTTAATCGTCTACGGGCATCGGGTATCATTGATCAGTTGATTATCGTAGGTAAGCAATCTCAGTTGCTAGTTAATGCCCCTGCCGAAGCTGGAATGCCAATAAATAGTTCGATCTTTGAAAAAGTGTTGGCCGATAAAAAAGTTGTTTATGACTCTGTTCGCCTGCCGGATGATGTGTCTGGAATGATGCTGGCATTTCCTTTATATCGGCGGGGTAAGCTCGCAGGCGTCGGGGCTTATATTCAGTACTATCCTAAATTTGTAGAAGACTTTGCTAAAAATACTGAATCTGAAGTTATCGTTCTTAATGAAAAAAATGCAGTAGTTTATGGCAATAATCCTGAGTTGTCTGCTGCAGTGGTAGAGGACATTGATTTAGATGGGAGTGAAAAATGGCGGGTGCTATCTGTATCTGATCGTCATTACTCCGTCACTATATTGCCGATTCGTGATCAGCAATCACAGTTAGTTGGCTCACTGGTTTCATTAAAAGATGATACTCAGGCGCAGGCCGCGCAGAACCGGGTTGAAATGTTAGCCGCAGTTACCGGGTTGATTGTTCTGATAAGTAGCTTGCTTATTTTATACTGGCAGATTAGTACGGTGCTTTCGCCGCTTAAAGTGGTTGCACATGTAATGGATAGAATTTCACAGGGAGACTTTACTCAAAAAGCGCAATGCAAGGCGACCGGTGAAATATCTGAAATACTTACGAGTATGGATGTTATGCAAAAAAATCTGCACCAGTTAATCGTGCAGGTTTTATCATCTAGCGAACAACTTGATAATGCGGCTAAAAATTCCGCACAAATTTCAGAGCAAACAAGTCAGGGGGCATTACAACAACGCGGAGCAACGGATAGTGTAGCCACTGCAATGACGCAAATGACGAGCAGTGCGCAGGAAGTTGCAAGAAGTGCGTCTGATGCGGCAACTGCTACACAGGATGCTCAGCAGGCAACATTACAGGGGCAGGAAATAGTCACTAAAGCCATCAGCAGTATGCGCCAGTTAGCACAGGGCATCGAAACCGGGTCAGCAGCGATTGATAGTGTGAATCAAAACTCAGAAGCCATAAATGGTGTGCTGGATGTTATTAAAGGTATTGCCGAACAGACTAACTTATTGGCTTTAAATGCGGCGATTGAAGCGGCCAGAGCAGGTGAGCAGGGCAGAGGTTTTGCGGTTGTTGCTGATGAGGTAAGAACACTTGCAAGTCGTACTCAGGAATCTACTCAGGAAATTAATTCGATGATTGAGCAGTTGCAAAGTAGTACGCAAAATGCTGTTTCTACTATGGGAGAAAGTCGCATACTGGCAGATTCAAGTGTTGCTGATATTACCCAAACCGGGCAGGCACTAAATGAAATTACAGAGTTAGTGACACAGGCAACTTCTATGAATACGCACATATCTGTTGCTGCAGATGAACAGGGAAGAGTAGCGGAAGAAATCAATCAGAATATTGTGCGCATTTCGCAAATTGCAGAAGAAACCACCAGTGGTTCTAATCAGACAGCGGAGTCGAGTCAGAAAGTGATGAGTCTTGCGGATGAGCTTAAGTTATTAATGAAGCAGTTCTCAGTCTGACAGTAAATTTATTTGCATTGTATCTTATCTTACAGATACTCATATGCCAGATAAAAATCATTATATTTTATAATGATAGGCACTTACAGAGAAAATATTACATCCTCTTTTCTGGGTGCGCACTCATATATTATAAATCGGTAATGCGTTGCCAGCGTGAATAAAAACCTTTAGATGTGTTAATCGTTGAAACACTCCACGGCGCACCTTTATACCATCGGTAACTTGTTGCATTATCATTAACTTGTCGACCAAATTCATAGTTTGGTAAATCGATTTTAATTACATTCAAGGTGGTTTTGAAATTAACTAACAAGGGTGTTTTATTGTTGAAGTTGAGCTATGCTTTTGATGCGGTGATAATAGTGAGTATATTAATTCCTTCACGCTCGCCTGTTATGTTTTCTTTGAAAATCACAATGTATTCATTGCCTTTGGTCGGTGTCAGATCTGAAATTATATTAAGTATTTCGTCATTTTAAATATTTGTTTCATTAGTCGATGTATAGAAAACAAATAATGCGATTACGACGATTAATACTATGAATGCAAGTAATGTTTTCATAATAAATATATTATTTAATTGTTTATTGGAGAAAAGGGGCCAGTGACAAAAGAGAATTGTTTACAATGCTAAATGATTGTTGTTTGACACCACCCCCCTTTAAGTTGACCTCTTTAAGTTCTACAAATTTTTCACTTCCTAGAAAGACTTGGTTTCTTAATTGCTTCCAGGGAGAAGGTATATTTTTAGCCTTTGACACTCAAAAATGAGGGCCAGGTCTTGCCATGCAATATTTGTGGCATTGAAAGACCTGACCACTAGAAGTGGCCCTAGAAGACCATGTATAAAAACCTATTGCTCCGTATCTCTATTGTATTCAATAGATGATGATAGTTTAGATTTACAGCTAGAAAATAATGCGAGAAATTTTATTTTTTGGTATTGTCTGTTTCCGCATTTTCAACGTATTCAGTTGAAAATGACTTTGATAAAGCCTGTGGTTATTTTGAAATTCTGGATAGCACGCAATGCAGAAAAAAATGTCTAATGTGCAGAAAGCTGATTTTATTTCAGCTTTGGTTTCTAAGGCGCTTAAAGAAGGTAGTGCCGCAATGAAAAAGCATATATCTACTATTTTGGAGTAACTGTTTTACATGTAATGGCTTTTATCTGAGCTGGCATATTAGATTGAAAAGTTAGATTATACCTGACAATGACCGTGTATAGTTATTTCAGACTCTAGGGGTGTAAGCCACAACAGATTAAATAGTTGAGTTTTTGAGCTCTCCGATATGTCCATTTGAAGTTAAGCAGATAGTTTTGTTTTTTGATGTTTTAATTGAAATTATTAATTCTTTTTTATAGCAAAAATATTTATTTTTTATCTTCATGTCAGGCAGTGAGTAAGATTGTCCTGTTGTATTAAACATGAGTTCGGAGTTTTTTATGCAAAAAAAACGTTGAGCATCAGGTATTTTCTGTTTTGTATGAGTTTTTCCAGTTTCTATATTTCTAATATTTACTTCACTTATTGGAGATTTGTTTTGCATTTGAACGGGCTCTATTAACCAGGATCCACAAACAAGTGGTCGGGTAATATATAAGTCATTTGATGCGTACCAGTTCCCCTCAAATCTCCAGCCATCTTTTTTTTCGCAAGTAGCATTTCCTGCGCTAAAAAAAGCATTTTTAGATGGGCTTTTCGGCTGGCAGGTAATTAAGTTTCCCTGATTGTCGTGGAGTAATGATAGTTTGTTTCGTTTTGTGTTTTTCTTTATAGATTGTATTTTGCCATTAATATTTAAAGAATAAATTCCGTCAAATGATGTTAGTAGTATTTGGTTTTTATATGAACTGACGTGTAGAAAGTTTGTTTTATGATGCCATTGTTTAATGGTTTTGTTATCTGAGTCTATAAGGGTAATTAAGCCGGTGTAATAAGTGCTTTTATCCGAACCTAAATGACTTTCAGAACCTATTAATAATATACCGGAATCAGTTGTTGCTAAATGGTCAAGTAAACTTAAGCCTTTTTCCTGAATGTCGTAGATTTTAGACCATGTTCCATTGATGTTTCCAATTTGATATTTTCCATTTTTATCCATGGCATATATATTAGCGTTATGAAATGCCTCGATTTTTACAGGTTTAATTTCGAGAGTCTGGCTGACGCATGCTGTATTTACTGAGCTAATTATTAAAAATAGGGCTAGTGTTAGTTGCTTTAAAAAAATCACTTAGTAATGTCCTCGAGTAAATAGAAAATAATTTAGTGTGTTTATTTATATTTCTTATTGTAAGGGTGAATAATTAAGTCAGTTCCTTCTTTGAAAGCATCTATTGAAATAAGCCTGGTTCTGTCTGTTGGTATCATGTGAATGCAACCATGTGAGGGTATTAACGATACTTTTTTTATGCCCTGTTTTGTTCCGGCTTCATTTTCAGGCGTTGTGTGAAACATGGTGCCTTCTAGCTTTTCTTTTTTATCTAATTTTTTATTATTGTTCAAATCTTTGAAGTATCGAATAGCAAGAGGGCCAAAATCATTAAATACCCATACTTTCGGTACTTTTTTTGTGCCATATAATTGTTCGTGCCTTTCCATTATTTCTTTTCGAGTAATGTTGAAATCTTTTAATATAGACGCCTACTTACCATTTGACAGTTTGTACCAAACATTTTTTTTAGCCATTTCTGAAAGCGATTTTTCCAGGTCGCTATCTTTAATGGCTGTGCCCCATCTTATTTTTGAATAACTTCAGGAAGGGGTGGGGTATCTCATAATTGAGCCAATGACATATGCTCCTGCTGGTGTAGGTAGTATATCCATCTCGCCTGTAATACTTATTTTTTTCGATGGGCCTCCCCAGGCCTCTGACTTAAAAACTTCTTTACCTTCTTTAAAAAAGATGATTAATCCGCCACCTATAGTCGTGTCTTTGGTTCCCGTAACGATGCTGCTTGATTTGTGAAATTAACCTGGATAGTAATGTAAGATATTAGCCATGAACTTTCCTTGTTAAAATGAATACTTTGCATTAATTCTAAATAAGTAAATATATTTGATAGATGTTCTAAATGAAATCGACTTTATCACAGTATTTAGCTTTCACAATAAAAAAGGCCACCCAAAAAATGGGTGGCCTTTTATGTGGTGGAGACGGCGGGGATCGAACCCGCGTCCGCAAGTACTCCGCCTTAGGCTCTACATGCTTAGTTTTAGCCTTTTAATTTAATCACTTAAACTCCGG
>VAPL010578135.1_pt1 | contig 17179 bp, 12 predicted proteins | sample 3395061 | NCBI WGS metagenome assembly VAPL01 (sample SAMN08290444, study PRJNA428436) | hydrothermal vent metagenome | isolation source: Deep-sea hydrothermal vent chimney 2 | place: Pacific Ocean: Juan De Fuca Ridge | depth 2182 m m | reverse complement strand
TTCTTCGTAACTCATTAATCCATCCAGATACTCCCATACCTGACGGTAGCCCACACAACGCATAGAAGGCAAGTCGAGATTTAAATCTCCCCGTGCTCTTAATGTTTCGACCTCGTCAATAAAATCTAGTTCCAGCATTTGATAAAATCGTTGAGCTATACGCTGTTTTAATAAATCACGATTTTGCGGAAAAAACGCTATTTTTATAAGGTTATAGGGCAACGCCTGTGAAGTCTGTTGCTGCCAGAAATCGGTTAATGTTTTACCGCTGATTTCAAAGACCTCTAATGCCCGTTGAATTCGTTGCGGGTCATTCGGATGAATACGCTGAGCCGAAACCGGATCTATTACCGCCAGACGATCATGCATGGCTTGCCATCCTGAGGCATTCGCATCGGCTTCAAGTTGCAAACGCACCGCCTCGTCTGCAGCCGGCAATTCTGACAAACCTTCCTGCAATGCTTTGTAATACAGCATCGTGCCCCCCACTAATATCGGGGTTTTACCACGTTTTAGAGTCGCCTCAATTTCATTGAGTGCATCTTCACGAAAATTCGCAGCGGAATAGGATTCCTTTGGATCAATAATGTCGATCAATTTATGCGGGGCACGGGCAAGCGTTTCAGCATCCGGTTTAGCGGTGCCAATATTCATTTCACGATACACCAGTGCCGAATCAACACTAATGAGTTCACCGTTAAGTTGTTCAACACATTCAATCGCAAGATCGGTTTTACCGGCGGCAGTGGGGCCCATAATAAAAATAACCGTCGGGCTGTCGGCTGGTGCATTATCAGGCTGCTGGATAATTAATTCGGTCATAAAATGAGTTTTGTAGGTTCCGGCTGGTTTAAGCCAATAAAGTCACTGCGTTACCCGTATGCGAGGGGGCAGAAAAAGTTTTTTTCATTCTGTTAATAAGCAAATGAATCGCATAGGTTATAAACATTACTGTCCCCGCATAAACCACTTGTCCATTGCATCCAGACTAAATTCCGTCCACGTGGGGCGCCCATGATTACACTGCCCGCTACGCTCGGTGGTTTCCATATCCCGCAACAATGCATTCATTTCGGGAACACTCAAGCTTCTATTTGCCCGCACTGAACCATGACAAGCCATGGTGCCAAGCACGCTATTAATTGCGTTGCGAATGCGCTCTGAGCTGCCATGACTGAGTAAGTCCGACAACACATCCCGCACTAACGCCTCCGCATCGGCACGGGCTAAAATTACCGGAATTTGTCGAATGCGAATCGATTCCGGTGCACTGCGATCCAGCTCAAAACCCAGTTCAGAAAAAATCTCAGCTTGCTCTTCCGCCAACTGAGCCTCTTTCTCACTCAGGCGCATGCTAATCGGTACCAGTAACGGCTGGGATGCCAGATTGCCCTGCTGCATATCCTGCTTCATGCGCTCATAGGTAATACGCTCATGGGCGGCGTGCATATCTACCACCACCATTCCACTAGCGGTTTGCGACAAAATATAAATACCATGCAGCTGTGCAATCGCAAAACCTAATGGCGGAATTTCAGAAGTATTGTCTGTTTGCGTTTGCGGCAGGCCGCGGGATAAATTGGCATAGGCCTGAATTTGTTCATTTACCTGTGATGCCATATTGCCCGACCGTGGTCCACCACCAACGCCGCCATAAGCTGGCCCGCCGTAATTTGATATCCCCGAAAGCGATGTTTGCAAAGGCAGCACAGTATTGGGTGCCCCTGTTTCAGGCACCATATGACTCGCCGCCAAACCCGGCGAAGTTAAGTCATCCGTCGTCGCTGTTTCCGGTCGCACATCAGCCAGCGCTTTATGAATACCACGAAATAGAAAATCATGCACCAGGCGGCCTTCCCGGAACCGTACTTCATGCTTGGTGGGATGGGCGTTAACATCGACCATAGCCGGGTCGAGCTCTAAAAACAGCACATAGGCCGGATGGCGGCCGTGATACAACACATCCTGATAAGCCTGGCGCACCGCGTGGGTTACCAGTTTGTCACGTATGATGCGGCCATTAACAAAAAAGTATTGCATGTCGGCGGTGGAACGGGAAAAACTCGGTAGCGCAATCCAACCGTGCAGCTTTAAGTTGACGGCTTCAAAACTCATATACTGCGACTGTTCGATAAACGCTTTGCCGCAAACTTCTGCAATGCGTTGCTCCATCTGCTGCTGGCTAGAAGCCGCGCGCCATTGTTTTATCACACGCTGATTATGAGACAGTGTTACATCCACATCGAAATGACTTAGCGCAATGCGCTTCACTACATCTTCAAGGTGATTAAATTCAGTTTTTTCGGTACGTAAAAATTTACGTCGCGCCGGTACATTATAAAATAAATCCCGTACTTCAATGGTGGTGCCGTTACTGTGCGCCGCGGGGGAAACATCAGCGGATTGCTCATCCTGCCCCTGTACTTTATAACCATCCGCATCAGCTTGGCGCGAGGTAATGCTCATACGGCTGATGGAGGCAATGCTAGGCAAAGCCTCACCGCGAAAACCTAAACTTTTAATGTGCTCTAAATCATCAAGGCTGCGTATTTTACTGGTGGCGTGGCGAGACAGCGCTAAGGCTAAATCATCTTTATGAATGCCTTGGCCATTATCGCGAATACGAATGAGTTTTGTGCCGCCCTGCTCAATCTCAATGTCGATTTTAGTAGATGCGGCATCCAGCGAGTTTTCCAGTAATTCTTTCACCACCGAGGCTGGACGCTCAACCACTTCACCGGCGGCAATCTGGTTGATGAGTTGATTGGGCATTTGCTGAATACGATTCGACATGAAGCTTCTGGGTAAATTTTAAAAGGTGAGTGTATCAAGGAATTAGATATTAAAGAAAAAGAAAACGCAAATAAACGCAAATGGCTGCGATGAAAATAACAAAGGTAGGCGTAAATTTCTATTTGAACTGAGAATAGTCCAGTGAGTCAGGGTGGGATCGATAAATTAAGCGGTAACCTTATAATTTTAAATTTTTCGGTTATGTCGTACTGGTCTCCCCTTTGAAAAAGGGGAATGAGGGGATTTAATAAGATTCAAATTTTAGGAGCTGGGTCGGAGCCAAATTTAATACCACAATGACGTATAACTTTATTATGCCATTTAATTAAACTTGACTCCGCCCCCTTATATTGTTTTTTTAACCGGGAGTATTTAACCGAGGATCGCTAATACTGCCGATATAAACTAACTAACGGGAATAAAAAGTTTCTTTCCCACCCGCAAATTATCACTGCGCAAAGAGTTTCTAGTGCGTAAATGTGATACAGGCGTGCCGAATTTATTACTGATTTCAGCTAAGGTATCACCCTTCTTAACCGTGTAATGCTCCTGGGCTTCTGATAACCAGGTACCCGGTGGTGCTTTACGTGCAAAGTAATCATTCACGCCACGCAAAATAGCCTTTGCCATTTTATTCTGATGAGCACGGCTACGTAACTTGCGCTCTTCTTTGGGGTTAGAAATAAACGCTGTCTCTAATAATATTGCCGGTATATTGGGTGCTTTTAATACTGCAAAACCTGCCTGCTGTACTCTCTTTTTATGCACACGACCGACACGACCCAGTTCTTTTAAAACTTCATCGCCAATATCCAGACTCGACTCAATGGTGCCGGTTAACGATAAGTCTAATAACACCTGACGTACCATTTTATCCTGATGATTTAAATCCACATCACCAAATAGCAGGTCAACTTTGTTTTCTTTTTCCGCCAGTAAACGTGCAGACTCGGAAGTCGCACCACTCACTGACAATGCATACACCGATGCACCACGGGCACGCACATCCGGGAACGAGTCCGCATGCACTGAAATCATTAAGTCCGCATCCAGTTCATGGGCGCGTTTAATACGCTCGCGTAAACGCATAAAACGATCGGAACGACGAATCAGTTCGCCTCGCATACCTTTGGTGGCATCGACTTCACGCTTTAGACGTTTGGCAATTTGCAGGGTGACGGTTTTTTCATGGGTACCTAAACGACCCGTAGCACCGGGATCATTTCCACCATGACCAGCATCAATGGCGACCACAATATCACGTAATTTTTTGTTTTTAGCGGCTGTTTTTTTATGTCCGGACACCGGCTCTTTTACATCTATCACCAGGCGATAGCCGTTTTCACCTTTCGGCTCGAGTAAAAAACTATTGGGGGTGGTACGGGATTTCAGATCCAGCACAATACGTAGATCATGCAGATTACGCACGCCGGTGCGAATGCCTTTCAGCTGCGGGCTATGTAATTCTTCGAGAACACCCGCATGCATCAGCCGGGTTTTTTTCAAATCAATAACCAGTCTCTCTGGTTTATGCATGCTGAATAAAGAATATTCAACCGAATCATTTAAATCAAAAACCAGACGCGTTTTACTGGGCTCACGGGAAATGCGAATATTTTCAACTTTCGTATAAGGCACGGCCGCCTGACTTAATGCCGGGGCAGCCGCCAACGTACCCATACCGGCAAGCTGACAAGTTAGCTGTGATAAAAATTTGCGTCGCTGATTTTCCATCTCGCACCTTAAAACATCTGAGTTCACTGTTTTATCATTTACGCACAGGCAAGCCCGTACTTATTAACATACAGTTTGGCAAATTTTCTGGAAAAAGCAAGTACGAATTTACATTTTTATTAATAATTTTAAAGAGATAGGTGATATTCCTAATCTAATTAGTTAGATAGAGCCTGCAAAATAACATCACCTTTATCGGTGTGGCTGCTAATTTTGCACCGCCGCCCCTGTTCACCATCAGTCTTTTCATAACTCAATTCAAACAGCAAATCAGCTACTGGCAAATAACCCTCGGCCTTATCCGGCCACTCGATCAGACAGATAGACTGGCCATCAAAATAATCACGGCCACCGGCATATTCAAGCTCGTCCGGGGTACCAAGCCGGTACAAATCAAAATGATATATTTGTTGTTTATCAATAAGATAGGGTTCAACCAGAGTATATGTCGGGCTTTTCACATTGCCCTTAAAACCCAACGACTGTAGAAACCCCCGCACCAGCGTAGTTTTGCCGGTACCCAAATCACCATCAAGAAGCATAACGGTTCCCGACGAGGTTTGAGCCGCAATGCGAGCCGCCAGCTTTAGCTGCTCAGCTTCATTTTTAAGAAAAAATTCGAGTGATTTCATGGGGCTGAATTATGCGGCTTTTGAAGATTAAATCCAGTTAGTGAGCGGTATTTTCATGTAGAGGGAATAAAAGAATCACCGTATGCTTGTGTCGGGAATGATGAGTACCTGTAAGTTAACGGAACACTAGCATTTTCTTTTGTAGCCTTTAATTTTACCATTATATAAAATCACACATTCACCAACTCACGAATAAAACCAAACAGATCACTCGCCAGTAACCCGCTCTGCCCTGCTTCAGCTGCCCGGTCACCCGCCAGTGCATGAATACACACAGCCAACTGACTAGCTAATGCCATGTTATAACCCTGCGCAATCAGGCTGGCAATAACTCCACTGAGCACATCGCCCATACCGGCTGAGGCCATGCCCGCATTGCCATAGGGGCACAGCAGAATTATCTCATCGGCTGACTGTATCAGCGTACCGGCACCTTTCAATATCACGGTACCACCAAACTGATGCTGTAATAGTTTGGCACTGGCAAAACGCGATGCTTGAATAATAGCCGACGACTCTCCCAATAAAGCTGCCGCTTCACCTGCGTGGGGTGTTAACACCCAGTTATCCTGTGGGCCATCTTCCGCTCTCAATAAATGCAACGCCCCTGCATCCACTACTTTAATGGCGGAACTGCGTAATGCTGAAGCCATTAAGTTATGCGACCACACGCTATCGGTTAATCCGGGACCGATCACAATGGCAGAGGCTTTCGACAGCAACTCCGCCGGCACATGCCCGTCCTCACACGCACTGAACATGAGTTCCGGGCGCCCCGCCAGTACAACAGCGGCATGCTCCGGGTGGCTCACCACCGATACCAGCCCGGCCCCACTGCGTAATGCGGCTTCCGCCGCCATACGTATAGCGCCGGGCATACCCTTATCACCACCCAGTATCAACACATGTCCGAACTGATGTTTATGGGCACTGGCATGGCGGGGCTGGATCAATTGCTTTAAATATTGCCAGTCGAGTAACTCTGCCTGTTCTGGCTGGCGCTGATACACGCCGGCAGGCAGGGATAAATTATCAAATTGTATTTCACCACAATGATCCACACCCAGATGCGTAAACAAACCTTTTTTCAATCCGATAAAAGTCATGGTGGAACTGGCATTAATGGCACAGCCCGCCACGCTACCGGTATCTGCACACAGGCCGGAGGGGATATCCACCGCAATCACCGGCTTACCACTCTGATTAATCGCCTCTATTAACTCCGCCCACTCACCGTCTATGTCACGCTGTAAACCGGTGCCAAGTAATGCATCAACTATCACATCGGTTTGCTGTAAAAGCGCATCCGAATATTTAACCGATTGATGGGTTAACGAATGCCAGTCTTTCCAGGCGGTTTTTGCATCGCCCTGTAGCTTTTCCGCTCCCACCTGGCTAATCACTTTAACTTTTAAATCTGCTAACTGTGCCAGTTTGGCAACCACATAACCGTCACCCGCATTATTACCTCCGCCACAAACCACCAGTATCTGTTTCGCTAATGGGTAGGCATTCTGTAAATGTTCGAAGGTCGCTTTGCCGGCGCGCTTCATTAACTCATAGCCGGATATTTTAAATTCGTTAATGGCAATGCTGTCGAGATTGCACACGGCTTCTGCGCTGTAGAGTTTAATGGGGGCTGGATTAACGGGGATAGAATTCATTTTTGTATATTGCTTAATTTATGCATTAAATGCAATTTGATTAATTGCTATGCGACAGGTACCAATTAAGCTCCCCTCTTAGTAAAAGAGGAGCTGGGAGAGATTTGGCTTTAAGTATTTTTCTAGTAGTCGTGGTCCTGCGAGGATACGAAGCAAATCCCCCCGGCCCCTCTTTTGCTAAGGAGGGGGGGGCTAGAGGCAATACCTCAAATGCTCGGGGTCGTAGGATTCGGGGTCGGAGTCAAATTTGATATCACATTAATTTATGCCGTATTTTACTCTATGAATCAAATTTGACTCCGACCCCTATATTCACGCCCCCTATATTCATATGAAGCTCCCCTCTTAGTAAAAGAGAGGTTGGGGGAGATTTGGCTTTAAGTCTGTTTCGGATAATCACGGTCCTGCGTGAGTACGAGGCAAATCCCCCAGCCCCCTTTTTTCTAAGGGAAAAGTCACGTCACAAACTGCTCAAATGATACTTCAAGATTATCAGCCAGATCAAAAGCTTTTTTTTCACGCAACAATTCAATTACACACTCCGCTGTACACAAACCACCGGCCAGCTGATTGCGACGTAAGTGATAGTTAGACGGCTTTTCAGACACAATTTGTACACGGGGCAAACTTTGCAGATACGCACTGCGATTAAAAATTTTACGCGCTTCCTGCCAGGTACTGTCAATTAAAATAAAATTTTCAAAGTCATTAATTTCAGCCAGCATTTCGCCATCAGCTACCGGATAAACCAGTGCCACTTTTTTCGATTCGATTAACTGTAATAGATTTTTATCCGGCAGGGTTCGCTGCCAGATAATTGTTTGGGTTTGCGGGAGCAACTGCTGAACGAGTTTCCCCGTATTGGTTTTTTTTGAAACTTCCCGTGAGTGAGTCAGTAATATAATCTGCATATCGATGTATTATTGCAAGACATCAATACAAAATTCAATATAAAATCTTTGCAGATTTTTTCGAGGAGACTGCGCGCATACTGCCGGTATCATCCACAAATTAAAATAGTGTTTATTTACGCAACAATAATTTGATCGCGACCATCGTTTTTAGCACTGTACATCGCCGAATCCGCACGCTTAAATATACTATCGCTGGTATCCTGCGTATTCAAACTGGCCATACCAATACTAACCGTCAGATCTATTGTTTGCTCACTCACCTGCATTTCAATTTCTCTAACCGATTTTAAAATACGATCAGCAATCAGATAAGATTTTACACTATCGGTATTAGCGATTAACACCACAAACTCTTCTCCGCCATAACGAAACAGCATATCAGTTGCACGAATACTGCTTTTAATCGTATCCGCTACCTGCTTAAGCGCATCATCACCCACCTGATGACCATAGGTATCATTAACCTTTTTGAAAAAATCAATATCAACAATTAATAAACTAAAATCACGATCATGACGATGTGCCAGATTGATTTCACGATTCAATGAGTCATCAAAGGTTGTACGGTTATTGACACCGGTTAATGCATCACGATGCGCAAGTGTTATCGCCTGTTTAAACTGAATGGCATTACGCAGTGGATAAATCAGAATTGTTAATAAGTTTTCCAGCAGCACTAATTCTGATTCGTTGAATTTGCGCCCACGGAATATTTGCAACTTACCCAGATTGATATCTTCAATATGTAAATTATAAGTGCAGCTATGACCTTTTTGACGTGAGACTTTAAGTGCTGAACCGGTTTGTTCACTCTGATATGAAAAACCATCAAACATCAGATAAGCATGTATGTGCTCCATAAAGGTATTAATCACCCAATCCAGATCCAGTGACATTTGCAGAGACATTGCGAGATCAAGTTTGGATTGTTGCTCCAGTTCATGGCTATAGCTTTTCGGCGTAGCCTTCTCGACATGACTAAATATATTTTTGACCTCTTTCAGCTCTTTGATCATTTCCTGTGTTGAGGTTTGAGTCTGCATGCGGTGATTCCTGTTTAAGTATTAATCACAACATAGCGACAACCGTGCCAACTCATACCTGAAAATAATTTAAATTATAATTTTCAATAACTTAATCACACTTTTAATCATTTAAAACTGATATTTGCCCACCTTAAAAAGCCGAATTTCAGGTTGATGACAGAATAATGGCGGCAATTATTTGCCGCCCAAACCGCATACCGGCAATATTGCCGGATTAAGCCTAACCCCTTTGGGTGGGCATTTGCACAATTAACGGCAAGGCTGAATGGTAAAGAAAACCACAAAAGGAATGAGTTACTTAGAAACCGCTAACAGACAGGCACCCACAGAACCCGGCAGGCACTTTTCACCATTGACCCAGATAGCGTGATCAAAAATAGCCTGATTTAGAATTGTGCCCTGTAACTGGCTTCCCACCAGCTCGGCATACGAAAGATCTGCAGCGGTTAAATCAGCATTCTGCAAATTTGCCCGGCGCAGGTTTGCACCTTTTAAATTACTGTACTGAAGCTGAGTAGAAATGAGAATGGCGGCGGACATATCTGCATAAGCTAAATCTGCGCGCTGTAATTGAGCGACAGATAAATCGGCATTCTGTAATTTAGCGCCTCGAAAGTTAACTCCCTGCAAGTTTCGATTGCGTAAATTTTCACCCTGCTTATTACAACCAGACCAGTTAATCCCCGCCACCGCCGCGGCATTACAATCCGCCAGTTTAATCTCTTCACTGTTCTGGCTGATATAAAAACCAATCAGACTAAATATCAGAACGGCAAAAATACCCGCATAAATAAGCTGCTTACGGGGTTTTAACTGCGGCGCCTTTAAAACATCGTCTCTTATTTGCCGATGCAGCTGCATGAGCTGCTCTTCATCTTCACGACGCTCTTCTGTGTGATTCGTAGCATCGGTCATAGAACTGCGCTCATCTTCACGAATACGCGCCAGCATCAACGCACGATCACCCTGTACCGTACCCGCCTCCTTAACCACCTCAGGTACCATTGCCGGATAATCACTCACTGGTGCCCAGTTTTTCTTGTCCTGACTAACCAGGGTGTCGAGCTGAATACGCCCGAGGATAAGATAGGAGCCAATCAGTTTATTAGGAAACGGGCCCTGCACTTTAGTATCAGTTTTAATATACCAGCGGCCTTTATTTGCTTTCATAATACGGCGTCACATTTATAATTACGATAGAATACTGAAAATATAGCAATAAACGGTCCAGCGTGCAGACTTGTCTGAAATAGTGTCTTTCAGACCGCGACTAACTACGCCGTAAGTACCTTTAATCCACCCATATATGGCTGCAATACGTCAGGCACATTAATACTGCCATCTGCCTGCTGATAGTTTTCCAACACCGCGACCAGTGTTCGGCCAACGGCCAGTCCCGAGCCATTTAAGGTATGCAGCAGTTCCGGTTTGCCGGTGTCAGGATTACGCCAGCGAACGCTCATGCGACGCGCCTGAAAGTCCTGGAAATTACTGATCGATGAAATTTCACGATAAGCCTGCTGCCCGGGTAACCAGACTTCAAGATCAAAGGTTTTAGCTGCAGAAAAACCGGTGTCGCCAGCACATAACGTGAGCACCCGATAAGGCAGTTTTAATTTTTGTAAAATTGCTTCTGCGTGACCCACAATTTCATCCAGCGCTGCCCAGGAATCGGCGGGCTTTACTAACTGCACCATTTCAACTTTTTCAAACTGATGCTGGCGAATCATGCCACGGGTATCTCGGCCGTAAGAACCGGCTTCGGATCTGAAGCACGGTGTATGTGCGGTAAATTTCACCGGCATGTCTTTGGCTTCAATAATTTCACCACGAGCGATATTGGTGACCGGCACTTCACCCGTGGGAATTAAGTAGTATTCACTTTCACCGTTTAAGGCGAACAGGTCTTCTTCAAATTTGGGTAACTGGCCGGTGCCTTTTAAACTGTCTGCATTCACTAAAAATGGCACGTAAACTTCTTCATAGCCATGCTCAGCTGTGTGCAGGTCTAACATAAACTGAATCAACGCGCGGTGCATGCGCGCCATACTTCCGCGCATCACGACAAAACGTGAGCCGGTAATTTTTGCGGCGGTTTCAAAATCCAGCCAGTCATTGGGCGCGCCGAGTTCAACGTGATCTTTAGGCTCAAAGTCTAATGCGGTCGGCTCACCCCATTTGCGCACTTCAATATTATCGTCTTCGCTTTTACCTTCCGGCACCGAATCATCCAGCAGGTTGGGCATGCCCATCATCATTTCATGAACCTGTGCCTGCACGTCGTCGAGCTGTTTTTTAGCTGCGTCGAGATCATCGCCGAGGGTTGAAACTTCCGCTAATAACGGTGCAATATCTTCACCATTGGCTTTGGCTTTGCCGATGCCTTTGGATTTTGTATTGCGCGCATTTTGTAAGTCCTGGGTTTTTACTGACAGGTCTTTGCGTTTGGCTTCGAGTTCATTGAATTGTTTTACGTTTAAATCGTAGCCGTGTTTGGCTAAATTTTTGGCGATGGATTCGATGTCGGTTCTTAGTAGTTTTTGATCTAACATTTTTTAAATTCTATTCTCTTTAATATTTGTCATTCCCGAGTGCTTCTATCGGGAATCTAGCGACTTTGCAGTACTTAAGGTCACTGGATCCCCGATAGAAGCATTCGGGGATGACGAAAGGTTAACTGTTTATTTCATCCCACAAATCTAGCCAATAGGGATTTTGTTTTTCAATCAAGTGCAATTTCCATTTTCTATTCCACTTCTTTAATACTTTTTCTCTGGCAATAGCCGAACTCATTTCATCATGCAACTCGTAATACACAAGTAATGTCACATTATGTTGTTCTGCAAAACCATCTACCAATTTTTGTTTATGTTCCCATACTCTTTTAATCAGGTTACTGGTAACACCAATATATAAAGTACCGTTTCGTTTTGAAGCTAAAATATAAACCGCTGGTTGTTTCTCCATTTCGCAAATTCCTTTTTGCTTTTTTCCTGTCATTCCCGAATGCTTGTGTCGGGAATCTAGTGGCTTGCAATACCCAGAGTCGCTGGGTCCCCGATAGAAGCATTCGGGGACGACAGAGTATGAAAGTTGCTTTTAGATATTAATCTCATTTTTATTAAAATGAATTTTATCAATAACCCAATAACAATTAATAACATACTTTAATACGCAGAAATAATAGCAATAACTACACCAACGCCTTACCCCAAATCGTCCCCACCCAAACCGCCCCAATACAAACAACCACATTCAACAACACATTCAACAATGCACGCTGAATTAATCCCTGTTGCAACAGGTCCACCGTATCCCACGAAAAAGTCGAGAATGTCGTCAATGCACCTAGCACCCCAACCACTAACCCCAGCTTAATTTCCTGCGGTACATTAAATTTTTCCACCAGCAAAATCGAAAGCACACCAATCGCCAGCGAACCAATCACATTCACCACCAGCGTGCCATAGGGAAAACTTCGACCGAACCAGTTATACACACCGGAAGAGATCGAATAGCGTAGCACTGCGCCGAGTGCTCCGCCAAGTGCGACAAATAGCAGGGCTTTCAAGTTTAATTAACTCTGTTTAGCCTAACGAAACCGGAATCACTTTATCCGCAACATCTTTATATTCCGCAATTTCATGGAAATTCAGATAGCGATAAATATCATCCGCCATGGGTTCAAGATGTTTTACTTTTTCCATATATTCAGCTGGTGTTGGCAAATAACCTAAAATAGCCGTCACCGCACTTAACTCCGCCGAGGCTAAATACACATCCGCGTTATTACCTAAACGGTTCGGGAAGTTGCGGGTTGAAGTTGAAATAACCGTTGAGTTATCCGCCACCCGTGCCTGGTTACCCATGCACAATGAACAACCCGGCATTTCAGTGCGGGCACCGGCCTTACCAAAGGTACTGTAATAGCCTTCTTCAATTAACTGACGCTCATCCATTTTGGTCGGCGGTGCAATCCACATTCTGGTGGGGATATTTGAAATGCCTTCCAGCACTTTACCCGCCGCACGATAATGACCGATATTAGTCATGCAGGAGCCGAGGAAAACTTCGTCAATTTTTGTACCCTGCACATCGGATAATTTTTTCACATCGTCCGGATCATTCGGGCAGGCTAAAATCGGCTCTTTAATTTCATTTAAATCAATCTCGATCACTTCTGCGTATTCCGCATCCGCATCCGGCTCGATTAATTGTGGATCGGCTAACCACGCCTGCATCGCATCAATTCTGCGTTGCAATGTGCGCTGATCTTCGTAACCGTTGGCAATCATCCACTTTAATAAAGTTACATTGGAATTTAAATATTCAATGATCGGCTCTTTATTTAAGCGCACCGAACAACCATTAGCGGAACGCTCGGCTGACGCATCGGATAATTCAAATGCCTGCTCAACTTTTAAATCCGGCAGTCCTTCAATTTCTAATACACGGCCATTAAAGACATTCTTTTTGCCTTTTTTCTCGACCGTTAATAAACCTTTTTGAATCGCCACATACGGAATCGCATTCACTAAATCGCGCAGAGTTATACCCGGCTGCATTTCGCCTTTGAATCTAACCAGAACCGACTCGGGCATATCTAAAGGCATGACACCTAAAGCCGCACCAAAGGCAACTAAGCCTGAACCCGCGGGGAAACTAATGCCCATCGGGAAACGCGTATGGGAGTCACCGCCGGTGCCAACTGTATCCGGCAGAATCATGCGGTTTAACCACGAGTGAATAACACCATCGCCGGGACGCAGTGCGACGCCGGAGCGTGACTGCATAAAGTCCGGCAGATTGTGCTGTAATTTAATATCAACTGGCTTGGGATAAGCCGCGGTGTGACAGAAAGACTGCATCACTAAATCAGCAGAGAAACCTAAACAGGCCAGCTCTTTTAATTCATCGCGGGTCATTGCGCCGGTGGTATCCTGCGATCCGACCGTGGTCATTTTCGGCTCACAGTAAGTACCCGGGCGAATACCGTCTACGCCGCATGCCTGTCCCACTATTTTCTGCGCCTGAGTAAAACCTTTGCCCGTATCTTTTGGATCAACCGGCTTCAGGAAAGTATCAATATCGCCCAGCCCTAAATGTTCGCGGGCACGTGTGGTTAAGCCGCGGCCGATAATTAATGGAATACGGCCATTGGCACGCACTTCATCCGGCATGGTGGACGGACGTAAATCAAATTTACACACTTCACTGCCGTCTTCTTTAACAATGACGCCGTCATAGGGCTTGATAATAATCACATCGCCGGTCTGTAAATTTTCCACATCACACTCTATCGGCAATGCGCCGGAATCTTCCGCGGTATTGAAAAAGATCGGTGCAATTTTGCCGCCCAGTATCACTCCGCCTTCGTGCTTATTCGGCACAAATGGAATTTCATTACCCATGTACCAGAGCACTGAATTAATCGCAGACTTACGTGACGAGCCGGTACCGACTACATCACCCACATAGGCAATTGGGTGACCTTTGGATTTTAGTTCTTCGATAGTTTCCAACGGCCCCATTCCATTTTCATTAGGCATCTTGGTAATCAGCATCGATTTCGCATGCAATGGAATATCCGGACGACTCCAGGCTTCGGTCGCAGGCGACAGATCATCCGTATTGGTTTCGCCGGGTACTTTATATACTGTTACGGTGATAGCTTCTGGCATTTTTGGTTTACTGGTAAACCATTCAGCGTCCGCCCACGACTGTACTACCTGTTTGGCAAACTTATTGGTTTTCGCTTTTTCGGTAACATCATGAAAGGCATCATAAATCAGCAGTGTGCGTGATAGCGATTTAACCGCCGCTGCTGCGGTGACATCATCATCCAGGCACGCAATTAATGGCTGAACATTGTAGCCACCCAGCATCGTACCCAGCAGCTCAGTAGCATATTCACGTGAAATCAGCTCACAGCCGGTATCGCCATTCGCAACCGATGCTAAAAACGCCGCTTTTACATAAGCAGCCTGATCCACCCCAGGCGGTACACGATGAACCAGCAGATCCATTAACACCTGAGGTTTTTCACTACCCGGGTTCTTAATAATTTCAATCAGGTCAGCGACTTGCTGGGCATCCAGCGCTAATGGCGGCAGATTTTCAGCAGCGCGTTCTTCAACATGTTTACGATAAGCTTCAAGCACGGTTGGCTTCCTTTTTTAATAAGGTTTTACAATTGGCGCATAGTATACAGTGTGCTGCGGGCAATTTCCTGTGGGAATTCGCATGGATTATTATCGGATACATAAAAATCAAAAGCGATTTGTCCGCAAATGAACGCCAAACACGCAAATTTTTTATTTTGTGCCTGCAGCACATAATATTTAAGCATTGGCTCTTAACTTATTTGCGTTTATTTGCGGACAATAATGCCTTTAAATACCAAGATCTAATTCAGCATTGACTAATAAACACCCACAATCTGTGCTATAATTTGCGGCCTCAAAAAACCGACTACGATGGATTTAACCACATACATATGAATTTATTAGCCCTGTTCCCTTTTTTAAGCTGGTTTAAATTAGTCAATAAAGAATCGATTAAAGCCGATATGATTGCCGGTATTACCGGCGCCGTTATTGTACTTCCACAGGGCGTGGCCTTTGCCACCATCGCCGGCCTGCCGCCGGAATATGGTTTATACACCGCTATGATTACACCGATAATCGCGGCGCTGTTTGGTTCATCACATCATCTGGTATCCGGCCCGACGACAGCGATTTCCATCGTAATTTTCTCTGCTGTTAGTAACCACGCAGATCCGGGCACACCGGAATTTATTTCCATTGCTCTGACAATGACTTTACTGGCAGGAGTGTACCAGCTGGCATTTGGGTTGGCCCGACTCGGTGCGCTGGTTAATTTTGTATCCCACACTGTGGTTATCGGTTTCACCGCCGGTGCGGCCATATTAATTGCCACCAGCCAGATGAAACATATTCTGGGCATTGAGGTGCCTAAAGGTGAGTCTTTTCTGCATACCTGGATGGATATCTTCGCTGATATCGGCAACAGCAACCTGTATTTACTGCTGATCGCTATTGCCACCTTACTGACAGCTTTAGCCATCAAAAAATGGCTGCCTAAAGTACCAAACCTGCTTATCGGTATGGTTGTCGGCAGTGTCATTGCATTTACATTAAAGGACACAGTTTCCGGTATTGCGTTGGTGGGCGAAATTCCCGGCCAGTTCCCGCCGCTGTCTAAACCTGATTTTTCGTTTGATACCATTCGAGCCCTTGCACCGGAGGCCTTTGCAGTTGCCCTGCTAGGCTTAATCGAAGCGGTATCCATCAGTCGCGCCGTTGCCACTAAATCAAATCAGCGCATTAACTCTAATCAGGAATTTATTGGTCAGGGTATGTCGAATATCGTAGGCAGCTTCTTCTCCAGCTATGCGGGCTCAGGCTCATTCACCCGCTCCGGCATCAACTATGAAGCCGGTGCAAGAACACCAATGTCCGCTATTTTCGCAGCCGTTTTCCTGCTACTTATTGTGCTGCTCATCGCGCCGTTAACGGCTTACCTGCCGGTTGCAGCAATGGGCGGGGTTATTTTACTGGTGGCTTACAACCTGATTGATTTTCACCACATTGAAATGATTCTGAAAAACAGTAAATCAGAAGCCGCAATATTGATCGTGACTTTTCTAAGTACGTTATTCCTCGAACTGGAATTTGCAATTTATATGGGTGTGTTGCTGTCGCTGGTATTCTTCCTGAAGAAAACATCAACACCGGAAATTCCGACTCTGGCGATTGATGTTGATCCCAAAACTGACAAACGTAGCTTTATGAATATCAATCAGAAGCCACTCAAGCAGTGCCCGCAGCTAAAGGTCATTCGAATTGATATGTCGATTTATTTTGGTTCAATTAGTCATATTCAGGATCGAATTTCGCACATTGCTGAAAACGAAAAAATTTACAACATTATGATCGATGCTTCACGCATTAACTTTATCGATCTGGCGGGTGCAGAAGCGCTGGTATCAGAGAATATGATTCTTAAAAAACAGGGTGGCGGGTTGTATTTCGTTGGACTGAAATCTTCAGTATATGAATTTGTTGCTAAATCCTGCTTTGTTAAAAAGCTCGGTGCAGATCATTTCCATGATTCTAAAGGCTCGGCGATTAGTGCTATTTATAAAAAGCTCGATAAGGACATTTGTGCAACCTGTCAGTCACAGGTATTTAAAGAGTGTTGAGATAACGCTTAGCCCCAAAACAAAAAAAGGCCGCACTAAGTGCGGCCTTTTTTATGAGCGGAAAATCCATCAACAAACCCGGTTGTTTATTAAATCCCCCTCTATCCCCCTTTTTCTAAGGGGGAGGCTTTTTAACTGTCTTTCTTACTTAAGTAATCGTCCACCGCGGCAC
>VAPL010363698.1_pt1 | contig 17183 bp, 13 predicted proteins | sample 3395061 | NCBI WGS metagenome assembly VAPL01 (sample SAMN08290444, study PRJNA428436) | hydrothermal vent metagenome | isolation source: Deep-sea hydrothermal vent chimney 2 | place: Pacific Ocean: Juan De Fuca Ridge | depth 2182 m m | reverse complement strand
TCGGCCTTTACCTGGGAAGCGGTGAGTCGTGGCAAGGCATACTATCTGGAACTTCCAGGTTTGGGTCAGCAATATCGCACCGGTTATAAAGATGCGGATGGCAAGCACCTTATCGGTAGCAAGCATTACACATTGACGCTGGCACCCAATCCACCGGCTAAAACTTTCTGGTCTGTTGTGGTTTACGATGTGAATACACGTACCATGATTATGAATGAGTCTAAAAACCCGATGGTAAGTGGCCGAAGAAATCCACAGAAAGAAGCCGATGGTTCGATTGTGATGCATTTCAGTCCTGAACAACCAGCGGGTGTTAATAAGAATAACTGGGTGCAAACCAATCCGACAGAAAGCTGGTTTGCCTACCTGCGTTTTTATGGGCCAACCGAAGCGTACTTCGATGAGTCTTACCCTTTACAGGACATAAAACTGCTTAAGTAGGGAAAATTAAAATGTCGAAAATGAACCTGGTAAGTATGACGGCATCTGCCGTCATCGGCTTTACTGTTTTTGCTGTATCTAATCCGCTGCTTGCATCGGTGCCGAAATTTAAAGCAGATGTACCTGAAAATATAACCACACCCAGCAGCATAAAAACAAAGTATGCGGGTGAGCTTAATTTTAAAGATGGTTTTCCAACGGATGAAACCGTTAAAAAAACCTATGACTTTTTAGACACGGCTCGGGCAACGCTGGTATACACCAATACGGTGGGTATCGGCTCAATGCAGGCAATGTTGGAAGGCCAGAAAAAAGCCGGCATTGGCGCATATGAAATTGCGATTTTTGAAAACTTGCTGGATGCCCGTTCTTTATGGTTAACACCGAACACTACTACGCCGTATGCAGTGGGTGAAATTGATACCAAAAATGGTCCGGTAGTTGTGGATAATCCGGGGCCTATTTTAGGCATTGTCGATGATGCATTTTTTGCGCATGTGACGGATATTGGTTTTACCGGACCGGACAAAGGCAAAGGCGGCAAATATCTTTTTGTTGGCCCGAACTATAAAGGCAAAATTCCGAAAGGCTATATTGTCATTAAAACCCGCGGCTATCGTCACTGGTTAATTATGCGTTTGATTGTGAAAAACGGTGAAGTTAAAAAATCAGTTTCTGGTTTTAAGGCCGGCTTCAGAATGTATCCGCTGGCTAAAGCAACCAATCCACCGAAGCAGGTTTTTCACAATTTCTCCGGCAAAAAATACAGCACCATTCATGCAAGCGATGAAACTTTTTATGATGAAATTGCAGCTTCTGTTCAGTATGAACCCACGGGAGTTTTTACACCGGAAATTAATGGTCAGATGGCCACTATCGGTATCAAAAAAGGCAAGCCGTTTAAACCTGATGCACGGATGAAAAAGGTTTTAAAAGAAGCTGCGGCTTTAGGTAATGCATCTGCACGCGCTATTTTGTTTGCACCGCGTGATGATAATGTGTTTTTCTACCCCGGCAAACGTCAATGGTATTCACCGCTGGCAGGTGGCAGTCACGAGTTTTTGAATAACGGAGAACTAGTGCAGAACGATCGCACTATGATGTTGTTTTTTGCTACCGGTATCACGCCATCAATGGTGTTACCAAAACCCGGTACCGGATCTGTTTATGAAATCACCACCCGTGATTCAGATGGTAATTATGTCGATGGTGGTAAAACCTATAAGGTAACGCTGCCTGGGCCTGTACCGATTAACAACTTCTGGTCATTCATTGTTAATGATGCACAGACACGCTCGATTTTAGAGACCGATCAAAAGTCTGGCGGCATTGATGGCAATGCTAAAGGGCTGGTAAAAAATGCAGATGGTGGGGCAACGATTTACTTCGGGCCAAAACCGCCCAAAGGTCATGAGTCAAACTGGGTGCAGACAATGCCGGGAAAAGGTTATACTGTGTTACTCAGACTCTATGGGCCGTTGAAGCCATGGTATGACAAAACCTGGATGCCGGGTGATCTGGAGTTGGTTAAATAATACTCTGTCATTCCTGCGAAGGCACATTATTGTTCGGAATAAAGCAGGAGGGCTTGGGCTCTTTAAATTAGGATAAATAAAAACAAACATCGTCACCCCAGCGTGCTTCTAGCTGGGGTCCAGTGACTTTGAGCGAGCAAAAGTCACTGGATTCCGGCTCAAAAGCATGCCGGAATGACAATTTAATTTTTATTTCGGACAATAGTGTGCGAAGGCAGGAATCTAACGACTTAAAAACTTTACAGTCACTGGATACCTGCCTTCGCAGGTATGACAGGTATTTTTAAGTTAACGGGTTTCGCTGTCGTATTTTAAAAAACATCTGTGCTATTTGTGGAACCTATAACAGTTAATTTGTTGTTTTATTGAAAATTAAAATCACGTTTTAATGACGAAATACTACTTATAGTTAAGGCATTATATTGTCACTTCCGATACAGGCATTCGGGGTTGATGACGTTTGGTTTTAAATTTCTATATGCCCCCAACAGGGTTAAATTAAAGCCGTGTTGTTTAGGATGCGGCTATTTACTTTTAACAGGAAAGAAAATGAAAAATATTATAATCACTTCAATGGTTGCCGCGGCAGTTATGTTTAGCAGTGCGGTGAGTGCAAGCGAATGCAAAAAAGAATACTACAGTCCTAAGTGGGATCATCAGGCTCCAACCGTTGATGCATTTAACTTTGCACGCGCGGAAACCGATATGCAAATGAAAGGCTATGCGAAAAGCTACAAAGCCTTTGGTAAATTTAGTCATGGACGTAAAGCTTATGATGTTGAAAATCAGGTAACGCTTAGCGGTAACCGAGATACCATTTATTCATTTGGTGTATTCGATCTTTCTAAATCTGATTTAACGATTATTATGCCGGATTCAAAAGGCCAGTATATGACACTGATGCCGATTTCTCAGAATCACGATATTTACCCTGGCCTAAATGCACCGGGTAAGTACACCTTCAAGCAAAAAGAAGTGGGCACGCGTTATATGGTGTTCGTGGTAAGAACCTTTGCCGATCCGGGTAACCCTAAAGATATGGCGAGAGCGCACAAATTACAAGATGGCATTATCGTTAAGCAAAAAAACAAGGGCGATATATCCGGTCTTAAAGACTGGAATAAAAAAGATATGCTGGCTATGCGTAAAGCATTTGATATGGCCGGCAGCTCAATGTCATCCAGTGAATCATTCTTTGGTGTTAAGTGCGATCGTTCATACTTTCAAAATGCAATGGGCATTGCAATAGGCTGGGGTGGCATGCAGCGTAAAGATGCATTGTATCTTCCGACTAAAGTTGCAAAAAATGATGGTAAAACGGCTTACACAATCACCGTGCCTAAAACGGTTCCGGTTGATGGTTTCTGGTCTGTAACCATTTATAACGACAAGCGTTACATGGTGAAAAATAAATATGATTCTTATTCGTTTAACAGTACTACTTCTAAGAAAAATGCAGACGGTACGGTAACATTACGTCTTGGTGGTGACCCGAAAGCGGATAACTTCTTGCCGATTCCTAAAAACTGGGTATATATAGTGCGTTTCTATCAGCCTAAGAAAGAAATCTTAGATGGTACCTGGAAATTCCCTGAAGCGGTTGAAGTTAAGTAAAAATAAGACTTTATCATTTCTACTGCTGTCCGGAATAAAATAACAGCGTTATAAATATGAGTTTGTATAAAAAACATAACAAACTTTGTCATCCCAGCATGCCTGTAGCTGGGACCCAGTGACTTTGATGCGAAGAAAGTCTCTGGGTTCCGGCTCAAAAGCATACCGGAATGACAGTTTTAATTGTTTGCTTTTATTTTAAGTTACACGGTTAGATTAAATGAATATCACTCTTTATTTATAGTGGTTTCAATCTTTTAATAAAAACATTCCGGACAGCAGTGTGCCATAACAAGTGTGATAAATGTGTGGGTTGTAATACAGCCATGATCAAAACTGAGAAAAACATGTTATATAAAAAAATGAAAAACACATTGCTTGCTGTGGTTCTTACAGCAATGACAACTTCAATAGCAAGCGCCGCCGATGATGGCCCCAGAATGTACTGGAACGCTCCCGTAGATTTAAATATCATGCAAACCTATTCATTGAAAGTCAACGGTAATGCGGTAGTTCCCAGTGGCGCGCTGTATGACCGAGATGTCAGTGTAAATATGGATTTGGTACTGATGGGCTATAACCGTATTTTTGATTTCATGGGGAACTCGGCCATATTTACCACTATAGTTACTGCGGGTAGTGCATCAGCGACTATTCCAACCAGTCCAACGACAACCATAAGCCAGTCCACCAGAGGTTATGGTGATGTATATTTTCAAGGCACGTTTAATCTAATTGGCGGACCAGCGTTAAGTGCTGAGGAATTTGCAACTTATAAGCAGGATACATTACTGTCATTACTACTGGGTCTGAGCACACCAACCGGTGAGTATGATAGTGATCGTATATTAAATATGGGAGCTAATCGATGGGCATTGCGGGTGGGTTTGCCATTTGTGAAAACGTTAAGTAAGGAATGGTTGCCGGGAAAAATTACCACTCTGGAAATTCTACCTTCCGTATGGATTTATGGTGATAACGATGAATATGTTAACCAGCAGAAACTCGAGCAGGATGAGCTGTACACATTAGAAATGCATTTAACTCACGATTTATCGCCGACATTTTTTGTGTCACTTGATTACCTCTACCAGACCGGCGGAGAAACTACAGTTAATGGCGTGAAAAGTGATGATGCGCAAAGTGCTGACTTTATCGGTGCGACCTTTGCATATATGGTGAATGAGCAGTTGCAGTTTCAGTTTAGATACAGTGCAACCCTAAATCCAGACCCTGAAAAAGAATTGTCAGTTGATAATATGCAGCTGAATCTAAATTATTTCTGGTAGATAAAACACAGAATACTTATATGTATCCCCGTGGTTTTGCAGTTGACTTAGATTCAGGTTAAAGTGCTCCGGGGCTTATCTCGTCGGAAGTGTTTTGTCCTTCATCTAATAGAGAGATAGTTTATTCTAATGATATTAATGCAGAAATATTTACATAATATAGGTTTAATTTTTATATTATTTAGCTCGTCAGTAGCATGGGGTTCGACTTCAGAAAATAAACAGTCGATGAGTAGCACCCAACAGAAAAATCTGTACAACAGCAATAAGTTTGTAATAGGTATTGGTGTGGGTATCGTAAAATTCGATACTAATATAAAGGTAAGAAATACAGATACATCTGATTTACCACTGTATGTTGATCTTGAAGGTACGCTGGATTTACCGGACGTGTCTCATATTACAAATTTTTATGGTGCCTACCGTTTCAATAAGAAACATATGCTGATGTTTAACTACTTTGGTATTAACAGGAGCTCATCGTTAAAAATAGTTGATGAGCAGTTCGAGGATGTTTTCATTGTTGATGCAAATATCAATGTAAACGATGAAAGCCGTTTTTACAATTTGACCTATGGTTACAGTCTTTTCTATGACGACAGGAGTCAGGTTATATTGGTTGTTGGTTTAAATGGTATGGATTTGAAATTATCGGCAAGTGCAGCAGGTGAAATAGTAGTGGACGGTGAGACTAAAGCTTCCGAAAAACTGGTGGCTGTAGATGTATTTGCACCCTTACCATTAATAGGCTTAAATTTTGACTTTAGTTTCACGCCTAAGTGGAACTTAAGTTCTTCGGTATCGCTAGTGATGGGTTCGTTTGGTGACATAAGTGGCTCGGCATTTCAAACTGAAATATACGCACGCTATAAAGTATCAAAGCATATTGGAGTTTTAATGGGCGTGTCCTATTTTAGTGCTGCAGTCGATGTTGAAGATAATGCGGAAACTGCTGAGGTGTCATATGGCTATGATGGTGCATCCATAGGTATGCATTTTGCATTTTAGAGTGCATAAAATAATTTGACGCTACTGGGCTTTGATAACTTCATGAGTTTATGAAGTTAGACTTGATACAGGATCTTAAATACTACAAAATCACAGGCTTCCTGATGAAGATGTTCAGAGATGACTGAATTATTAGGTTGACAGAAAAATAATGATTCTTAACAGGGTAATAGTAATACATTAAAAGAAAAATTATGAAAAATAACCTAAAACTAATATTTATAATGCTATCTGTTGTAGTGCTAGTGTCGTGTGCTTCTTTACCTAGTGATTTTGTAGCAGAGCCGAGTTATGCAATTACAGATACGAGTGAAACCACGCTGGGTGTAAAGGCGAAAAAAACATTAGGTAATCGCCCGGATCAATCTGCATTGACACTAATTAATGAAGGTACAGATGCATTTTTAACAAGAATGTTATTGCTATCGATGGCAGAAAGTACGGTTGATGTGCAGTATTTTATCTGGAAGTCAGACCTGATTGGGAAAATGCTATTTAACGGCATGCTCGAAGCTGCAGACCGAGGTGTTCGTGTACGAATACTGCTTGATGATTTAACTCTTGATGGTGAAACCAGGAAAACACTATTTGCTTTAGATCAACATAAAAATATTAATGTCAGAATATATAACCCTTTTAGTGACTCAGGTTCTAAATTTGCTGCAGCCGTTACCGATACAACAAGAATTAACCGGCGCATGCATAACAAGTCATTTAATGTTGATGGCCAATATACGGTTGTTGGTGGGCGTAATATTGAAACTAATTATTTCTCAGCAAATACAAGAAGTAATTATTCTGATTTAGATATTGTGGCGGCAGGTCCGGTAGTTAAAGAGGTTGATAAGCAGTTTGATATTTACTGGAATAGTCAGTTGGCTGTTCCGGCTCATGTTTTTACTGATAATAATGCAACATCAGCTGAGCTGGATTTGCTCAGAAAAGAGCTGCTCAGGTTTGCTGATAAAAACAGTCAATCTGAATATGCATTAGATATACATAATACTACGGTATATAAAAGAATCTCCAGAGGTATAGCGGGAGTTGATAATAAAGATATTTATCGCGGAAAAACTGAAGTTGTTTATGATGCACCGGACAAAACACTGGGTAAAAGCCATGAGGAAACGGTTTATCTTGCAACATTAATGCAAAAACATATTGAAGGCATCGAGAATACTTTCGAGCTGGTTTCGCCCTATTTTATTCCTGATGCAGCTGCGATTAAATATTTTAAGCGCATGGTTGATCGTGGGGTTAACGTTAAAGTAGTGACCAATTCACTTGCATCAACTGACGGTATTATGGCGCAGTCAGGTTATGCACGGCACCGAATTGAACTATTAAAAAGTGGTGTCAAGTTATATGAGTTAAAGCCATCTGCAAAAACAGAGGCCAGTCGGTCACTTAAAAGAAGTGCCCGTGCAAAAAGTGCATTACATGCAAAAACCTATATTTTCGATAGAAAAAAAGTTTATATCGGGTCATTTAATTTTGATCCGAGATCAACAAGAATTAACACAGAGTTAGGTGTTGTGTGTGAAATACCTGAAATGGCTGAATTTATTGCAAAAAATATTTTTGATCAATATCTTAAAGATAAAACTTATCAGGTTAAACTAATTACGAGTGTTGAAGATGTGGAGGATGATACTGAAGAGTATGTTTCCATGCCTGTTGAAAAATTAGTCTGGATTGAAATACTTAATGGAAAAGAAGTGCGTTATACAGAACAACCTGAAACCAGTGTGTGGCGACGATTTAATTTGAATTTTTATTCAATACTCCCTATTGAATCTCTATTGTAATTTTAACTACTTATGATTATCCGAATTTATATAATATTTGTATTGGTTAGTGCGTTAAGTGCATGCTCATTTGGTACAAAGCTTGATAAAAGTATTTTTTATAAGGGAAACAAACCAGTCAAAGTGTGTGCCAGTTATCAGGTGATGGATGAGGTGCAGGCAGAAGAAGCGATTAATAAAGATATTTATTTGCTACAACAAAATATCGAACGTAGCCTCGTGTTTAGAGAGCAGGTGGGCGCGGTGTTAAGTGAAATTAATATACGGGTTAACTCACATAAGCCATTTGATCCGAAAAAAATTGACCGCTTAAGTACGCGGCTGCAACAGGAAATAGAATTAATGCGGCCGATTATGAACATACTGGCAAGGCATAAATGCTGGCTGGAGTTTGAGAAGTATGATGTTTCTCAAACAACAAAAATTAAAGGCCTGATGATTGTTCTGGCAACAGCACTTTCGCTATATGATGATTACATCACTATTTTTGCTGTGCTCAATGAAAACGAACGGATTCGTCGTTTTATCAATCATGCAGATAGTGGTTATGACAGGCAGGAGTTTTTACTGGAAGGACTAACTGAAATGTTTGTTGAAGACAGTACTTTATCTCAAGTAGTAGATCTTATAAAACGCTACCATGATCATGAGTTAGAGATTAAAGATATGTCTGCTAGTGATGATAATCTTTTCTATCTGGTGCAAGTGGTAGAAACGTCCAGATCATACCCGGCTTTATTGGGGATGGACTATTTTGATCTGCTAAGTCACCGACAAAAAGTACGAGACAACGTGACTACTGATACATTAAATGAAATTGGTCGATCAACCGTTGATGCATTGAGTGGCGGCTTTAGTAATGCGATTGGAGATTATGAAGAACGCAAAGGATTATTGTATGCAAATAAGGATGTTGAAGAAATAGTTGCAGCACAATTGCAAATTGGTGATATTTTGCTGGAAAAAACGCCGTTTCGTTTAACTGATAGTATGATTCCTGGTCACTGGGGGCATGCGGCAATTTGGGTGGGTACTGAGTCGGAGTTAAAAAAACTGGGTATATGGAATCACCCTCTGGTGTCCAAATATCATCAACAGATACATAATCGTGAACTGGTTATTGAGTCGCTGAGAACAGGAACCACATTAAGTTCACTCGAGCATTTTTTAAATGTAGATGATCTGGCTATTTTAAGAAGCCGTCAGTCATTAAGTGACGAGGTAATGCGCGAGACAATTATTCTGGCGTTACGTCAGATGGGCAAAGCGTATGATTTTAATTTTGATGTTGAGACAACTGATAAAATAGTTTGTTCTGAACTGGTGTATCTGGCGTATGACAATATAAAGTGGCCAACCGAATCAGTGGTCGGGCGTTACACAATTAGCCCGGATAATATTGCGATTAAAACCTTACAAAAGGGGCCGCTAGAGTTAGTGCTTTTTTATCATAATGGGAAATTGATAAAACAGAATAAGCTGAAATTAATGGAAAGCCTAATGGCGCAGTAGTGAAAGTATTATATAAAATCATTAGTGTTCTGTTTTTCGTCATTATTATTTATATGTCAGGATGCGCTACAATTGTGACACCTGTTGCGGGAAACTTTAATGATGATCCGCAGGCCATGTATGATTCGATTACACCTGAAGCGAAGCAGTTGATAAATAATGCTTTTAATGGATTTGAATCTGAAACTCTGATTGATAGTCACGTACATATTATTGGTCTCGGTACAGGTGGCAGCGGGGTTTGGGTTAATCCGGAAATGTTGGAAGGCTTTGACTTTATGAAGCGACTTAAATTTTCCGTTTATAAAAGTGCTGCAGGTATAAAAAATGAGGATAGAGCGGATCAGGAATATATAGAAAGGTTTATAAAGTTAATAACGGCTATGAAACCGTACAGCATGAAGTATTTTATACTGGCTTTTGACTGGCACTATACGAAAGCCGGTGATGTAGATCTTGCCCGGTCAATGTTTTATGTACCTAACAGTTATGTGATGAATCTTGCAAAGCAGCATCCGCAAATATTTGTTCCCGTTGTTTCTATTCATCCTTATCGTAAAGATGCGCTGCTAGAATTGGAAAAGTGGCATCTGCAGGGCGTTAGCTATATAAAATGGCTGCCCAACTCACAGGGTATTGACCCCTCTGATACGGACATTATTCCATTTTATAAAAAAATGGCTGAATACAATATGGTATTAATTAGCCATACCGGTGAGGAAAAAGCGGTTGACGGTGATGAGTATCAACGATTTGGTAATCCGCTGCGTCTTGCCTTACCATTGAAGTATGGTGTGAAAGTGATTATGGCGCACGTCGCGACGATGGGTAACTGCAAAGATATTGATAACAGTAATAAAAGTGAAACCTGCTTTAATCTGGCAATGAGAATGCTACGTAAAAAACAATATGAACAATATTTGTTTGCGGATATTTCAGCTGTAACGCAAAGTAATCGAGCAGACAAACTGCAAACCATACTAGATAGTCAGGAGTTGCATAATCGTTTTGTTAATGGGAGTGATTACCCTTTGCCAGCGATAAATATCTTGTACAAAACATCTCAGCTAGAACGAATGGGGTTTATTAGTGATGAACAAAGACAGTTGCTAAATGAAATTTATTCGTATAATCCGCTGTTATTTGATTTTGTGTTAAAACGAACGATAAAAAGCCCGGTTAAAGGGAAGCGTTTTTTAAATGATGCATTCAGATTTTTTGAGAAAGTTAAGCAGAGTGATTTGACCACTACTGCGATAAATTAATTAGTTAATTATTAAGTGTATACGGAGAAAATAAATATGAAATTGCAGAATCTGAGGACTAAGCCTCGCTGGTTGCAAGTTGTGATTGTCATTTCAGTCGTTAGTCTATTTACCAGTTGTACAAATATGGTAAAAGAATATACCGAATTGTTCGGGCCTTCATCTCCACAGAAAAGGGTGTTGACATCGAACGAGCTAAAGCTAAAAGATCACATTTCATTCGTTAATGAGGTGCAGCCTATTTTAACCAATCGCTGTGCGGTTTGTCATAGCTGTAACGATGCGCCGTGTCAGTTAAATTTTACCTCAATGGAAGGCATTGACCGGGGTGCGTCTATCGAAGTGGTCTACAATGGTTCTCGGTTTTCACAGCAGGATCCAACTCGTTTAGGTGTTGATGCTACGAATACAACACAATGGCGCGCGAAGGGTTTTTTCCCGGTATTAAATGAGCGTAATCAGACAGAGAAAATCAATTTACATAATTCATTGTTATATCAGGCATTAGTGACAAAGCGTCGACACCCGTTTCCAACTGAAGGGCGTTTACCGAAAGAGTATGAGTTAGGCGTAGAGCTTAAAGAGGATGAATCTTTTGTGCATTCGCAGGTTTGTCCTATTGTTGAAGAATATGCTGGTTTTGCTCAGGGCAACCCACAATGGGGAATGCCTTTCGCGATGCCTCCAATTACTGATGATGAGTTTAACAAGATTGAAACCTGGTTAAAACAGGGCGCTAAAGTTGAGCCTGCAAAGCCATTATCAAAAGCGATTAAGCAACAGATAAACAAATGGGAAGTTTTTTTTAACGCAACATCTAACAAAGAACAGTTAGTATCCCGTTACATCTATGAGCACTTATCTTTAGGTCATCTGTATTTTAGTGAAGTGTCTGATACGGATTTCTTTATGATTGTTAGATCAAGAACACCTTCGGGGCAACCGATTGATCTGATTAGCACGGTTCGCCCGTACAATGACCCAGGCGTGGAAAAATTTTATTATCGATTACAACATTATAATCGTGTGATTGTTGATAAAACACATTTGCCGTATGCGCTAAATAAAAAGCGTATGACAAGATATAATGAGTTGTTTTTAGAGCCGGTATATACAGTAAATGAGTTGCCCTCATACAAACCAGAGCTAGCGGCCAATCCGTTTAAAACCTTTAGTGCGATTCCATCTAAAAATCGTTATAAGTTTATGCTAGATGAATCACAGTTTTTTGTGGGCGGCTTTATTAAAGGTGCAGTATGTCGTGGTTCAATTGCATTGAGTGTAATTGATGATCATTTCTGGATGTTGTTTATGGATCCAGATAAAAGTTCACTGAGTCAGGATTCAGCATTTTTAGAGCAGGTTAGCTCAAAGTTAAAAATGCCGAATGAACAGGAGAATGATGTTAGCCTGTTATCGATCTGGACAACCTATAAAGATATTGCGAAAGAATATTTTATGGCCAAGGCGAACTATATCAATAACAACCCTGAAAGGAGTAAGGGGCTGGGCATAGATAAAATATGGAATGGCGATAAGGTAAATAGAAATGCTGCGCTCACTATTTATCGTCATCATGATAGTGCGACTGTATTAAAGGGTTTTGTTGGTGAGGTGCCTAAAACAGGCTGGGTGTTAGATTACCCAATACTTGAACGTGTGCATTATTTACTTGTTGCGGGTTTCGATGTCTATGGAAAAGCCGGACACCAGTTATCAACCCGTTTGTATATGGATTTTTTGCGTTATGAATCTGAATTACAGTTTCTGGCATTCTTACCGATTAAAGATCGTCTGAAAATACATAAGCACTGGTATCGGGATAGCGATGCGACAGAAGATCTGCAAAAGTTACTGGGCGAGTTAAACCTTAATTCCCACGAAACCTTAATTAGTTATGAGACGCAAGATCCCAAAAAAGAATTCTTTGTGAATGTTGGCAAGCACATGCAACTGGTTGAGCATAATCAGGAGGATTATCTTAATCGTTGTATCGATTTTCCTGAAGAGTGTAAAGCCAGTGGTTGGAAAGAACAGGCGAGTGCGGAAGCCAGAGCGTTGGTTGAGTTAAGTAACATTAAGGGGCTACGCACGAATATTTTTCCTAATGTAACGTTCATGCGCATCATCGTCGATGGCACGGTGGAAAATGATCAGGTGTTTACCATCGTGCGTAATAAAGCCTATCTTAATGTGCAGTCTCTAACAGCCAGTGTAAGTGCGCGGGTAAGAGAAGAGGATACGATTGATATTGTTCCAGGTTTTGTTGGGGCTTACCCGAACCTGTTTTTAGAAATTCAGCGTAACGAGTTAACAAGCTTTGTTGATGAGTATAAAAAAATAAAAACCTATAAAGAGTATGACGTGTTAGTCGAGCGATACGGTGTCAGAAGAACCAATCCGAATTTCTGGAAAAGCTCAGATTGGTTCTATAAAAAACACTTACATGACAATAACGAGTTTGCTGGTTTGTTTGATTTGAATCGCTATAAAAATCGCTAGAGTTTGAAGGTTAACGAATGGGCGTTCTGGTTCTCAAATGAGAACACTCGAACGCTCATTTATATAGTAGAGAAATTAAAAACTTCAGTGTCTCAATAACGTTATCAATTGATATAATTTAGACCCATGAGTTAACCGCATTTATTTTAATGCTTTTAGAGTGCTTTTTGAATTAATGCAGCGGCACGCTGTGCTTCCAGAACTAATAGGCCTAAATTTACGTTTGATACAGTCATTATGGCTAACACTGCATGCTCACCCGCTGGCATTAAAAACATACATCCTTCACTGCAACGAAGAATCATTTGCAGCAGCTCTCCTTGTTCTAGCTCTTTAGCTGCTTTATTACATACTGAAATAAGCTCAGTACACATTGCGCCTACCTGATCAGGGTCCAATACCGTACCAACAGCTGACATAGTCAGTCCATCTGCTGTAGAGATCATAGATAGCTGTATTTCCTGACACTGATTATTCATGTCTTTTAATATGTCGACTATAATTTCAGTACCACCAGTGTTAATTGCCGCACCAGGCAAAATAAGATTATTATTCATAGTTATACCTATTACAGACATAAGATGATATTTCAATAAATGCTGAACTATTCAAAAAGTTGCTGTCAGTTGTGGTTAAAAGACACGAAAATTTATCGAAGTACAACAAGTAGATAGTGAGACTCATATCAGCCCAAGAGGTTGTAATGCTTAGAGGTTGATTCGTATCCGATATCTTATTAATATGTCTTGAACGTCTAGATGCTTTTATATAGTCATATGCTATTGCAGAAATATCAACGGTTTGTTGCTGATTAAAACCACTGGCGATAATAGGAAAGCCATTTAAGTCTGATAGAATATACTGACTCTGTACTTGCAGGTTACTTAAAAAATATTTTGCGGATAGTGTTTCCTCATTTGAATTCGCATTGCTGCTTTCATTCATGTCTATCAACTGTAATGAGAGCATTTTACTTATTACTTTAAATGTACGGGCTTTTTCGTAGTTGAATAGTATGGATGCATCACTAAAAGAGACAGTGGTATTGATGTGTCTATTTAAAGTTAATATTAATAGCTGATATATATCATCATTAATTAAGTCTTGAGAGTAACTGGTGGCAGTCAAACGTTTGACTCCTGCATTTGTTATATGATAGCTAGTTTGCATATCAACTTGCCTGATCCTTTATCTCGCATTGTATGCATTGGCTACAATATGTTAGTCCTAGCCTCAGATGATATCGAACGGTCTCTCCTTTATCAATTGCCTGTTGGCAACCATCGCATAAAGTTCCTTCATCAATAATTGTTGTTTCATATCCATTCAGTGGCATTTCTACACCATTGAAAATTTTAGCAAATGCCTTATTTTTTACTATGTCATTTCTGAAACTTTCATCGATACTTAACCAACGTTCGATTAGATGTTCAGCTAATCCATGTTTTTTTAAGTATTTTTTCATTAATGATTCACGGTAGTCAAAAAGTTCATTACTTATTACCATCCAATGATGAGCGTTCTTTGGCCTGTCACCGAAAAATACTTTATCTCCTGTGAATAGTTGACGCATAAAAAGGTACTGTTTCTCGCTGGCGCGTTGTCTGCTTGAGTTAGCGAAAAAACCTGAAAGTTTATCGTCTTTAAATACGCCTGTATAAAAGTCATCAAGAATTATCTTTAACTTTTTACCATAATCTAATGCCTTCCACATTTCGTCGTCTGCTGATGATAGTTGTTTAGAGTGGCTTGGTTGATTTATAGTGTAGGGGTCTGATGACCGTCTGCCTATCTCTTTATGCTGTATAGTGTTCCGGCTTCTTATATCTTTATAATCAAAGCTGTCAGTGAAAATATACTCATCAGAGATATTATGATGTTTTAATAGTGCTTTATGGGAAAGAATAAATTCAGGTGAGCCGGCAATAAAAACCCATGGATCCGGTATTGTGTTAATGACAGTATCAATTTTATCCAGAGCGGTTATATCTTTAAAGCACGAAGAGTAGTTAAAGTTTATGTTTTTTCGTTGCAGGTCGGTAAATTCATCATCTAGATAGATATCACTTTTATACCGGCCTTCATGATAGGTATAAATTTCTCCCTGATGTTTGTTGCGCAATGCATCTAAAGCAATACCATAAAGAGGAGCGATGCCAGTGCCTTTACCAATTAAAACGATAGCCGAGTGCTTGTTAGAGATCTGATCATAGTAGCTGTTTCCCATAGCTCCCTGGATTTCAATTGTGTCACATTCCTGTAGCTCATCAATAATCCATGAGCTTAACTCACCATTGTGCATTTTTCTGACATGGATTTCTATATGTCCATCTTGTGGATGACTGACTATAGAATAACTCCTCGCTAGTCCGTCACTAATTCGTCTTAGATTGATGTATTGACCTGGTTTATATTCAAAATCATACTCAACCTTAATCAATAGCTTGCATATATATTTTGAAATAATAATTTTTTTATAAATAATTGCTTTTTGATAAATGTCTTCAGGCTGTATTACGTTTATAGACATATCTGATTCTGGTTTACAGGTACAGGGTAGAAAGTAATTATTTACTATATACTCTTCTTTTAATCCTGACTGTGACTTATCTGGAATGATACCGGACTGACACTGCAGCATGCATACATGGCAACTTCCTTTAACACATGAAAAGTTGACATCAATACCATGGCGCATAAATGCTGCAATTAGAGTTTCATTTTCATTGCAGAAAAACACCTGATTATTATACTTTATTTGATAACTGTTCATTCGCTATACTATGCTTGATGATATTTTAATAATTTTAAAAAGACAAAATCACGGACTATAATTTTTATGTTATAACGCAATGCCATTATCCGGCACTCGTTCCTATATAAATAAACCAACCGCTAAGCCCAAGCCAGAACAGGCCCTTTAGTAGAAATAACATAAAAGTTAATTTTCCAAGATTGCAAAGCATTAAGCGATGTTCAAGTTTTAATTTATTTGAGAATAGTTTTGTTTTCATGTTCAGGCCTCATTTTAATAAATACAAGTTAATACTCTATATGTTCCAGTAATATAGCTATATCAGCAGCCGCTTTTCGTGAATCTATAAATATTTTACCCAGGTTTACGGTTTGTCTGGTTGCTACAGCTAGCACTGCATCGTTACCGGCATAAACCAGTAGCATCAATCCCCGTTCTCCTTCTATTAGTACCTGCTTAAGCTTGCCGCGAGATATTTCTTCAGCTGCCCGTGTTGCGAGTGCCAGTAATGAAGCACACATTGCACCAAATCGATCAGCATCAACTTTTTCATCAAGTACCCATGCCATGCTAAGTCCATCTGTGCTGATAACGGCAGAAGCCTCTATATCATCTGATGCACTATTAAATGTACGTAGTAGCGGTCTAAGTGACTTACCCGGCTGAGAATTTTCAAGATCTGATTGATCAAATGCGGCTAACATAATTTACCTCGTCATATTAAGAGATAGCCTCTACCTGTTAAGGTTAGAGGCATTTGTATTTATAGTGCAGCTTCAAGAGCAGGGATACTTGATCTAGATTTAGTTAAAGCCATCCCCAAATTTGCCGATTTTCGACATACATAAGCAACAACATGTTCCTGATTTTCTTTGCAGCGTAAAAAAATATGTATTAGATTATCGCTATTAACAATCATTTCATTAAAATAATGGGAGTTATCTTCTACACCACGGGCTTTTTTGAACATATTTTCTATGGCGACAACATTTGAGCCCTGGAACATATCAGCAGTTGCAGCCGCTAACATTTCAAGAATTTCCTGAGGGTGTGAGTCTACAGTTCTAATGGCCAGTAACATACCAGTTGTAAGATCCACATATCCAGCTGCAACGCATTCGGGTATGGCTGTGATCGATTTTTGTAATTCCTGTTCAAGATTATTAGACATAATGGTTGGTTCCATGAAGGTGGGTTTGAATTTTAAATCGCATGACTAATATCAGAAAACTGATTACAGGTCATACAATTTTTTGGAGATATTTTTTCTCTTACATATTCTGAAAAAATATCGAGAAACTTTACCTGTTGCTCTGATTGAACCCATCTTGGTTCAATCGATCTGGCTTTTTCCAATGCACTCATAGCATCTGAGTTTTTCCAGATTAGATATAATGTCAACACTGTTCCAGTTCTACCCAGACCAGCTCGACAATGCACAGCAACAGAGCCGC
>VAPL010503272.1_pt1 | contig 17191 bp, 15 predicted proteins | sample 3395061 | NCBI WGS metagenome assembly VAPL01 (sample SAMN08290444, study PRJNA428436) | hydrothermal vent metagenome | isolation source: Deep-sea hydrothermal vent chimney 2 | place: Pacific Ocean: Juan De Fuca Ridge | depth 2182 m m | reverse complement strand
ACCTTATTTCAGAAACCGGGTCACAAATGGCTGGCCTTCGGCCAGGATCCGAACAAGCCGGAAAAGATGATCGACACCAACCAGATAGTAATTGCCAGCGGTGAATCGGCGATTATTCTTGATCCCGGCGGAATTGAGATTTTCCCGCCCATGCTGGCCGCCCTGACCGAAGAAATTCCAATCGAAAACGTCAAGCATCTTTTCCTGTCGCACCAGGATCCGGACATCGGTTCATCGCTGCCGCTATGGCGGCAGGTCTGCAACGAAAACGTCAATATTCACCTGTCATGGCTGTGGACAAGCTTTGTCGCCCATTTCGACGCCGAGGCCAATATTACGCCAATTCCCGACGAGGGCGCGACAATCCAGTTATCCGGCAATATCGCATTGCAACTGATCCCGGCCCACTACATGCACTCGTCGGGAAATTTCAGCGTCTATGACCCGGAAGCCAAAATCCTGTGGACCGGCGATATCGGCGCGGCGTTGATGCCGCACCGTCAGCACGACAGCTTCTACGTTGACGATTTCAACAGCCATGTTCAATACATGGAAGGCTTCCATCGCCGTTGGCTTGGTTCGCAGCGGGCCCGCGACGCCTGGATCGCCGCGGTCAGCAAGCTTGAAATTGATATCCTGACGCCGCAGCACGGGTTGTTCTTCAAGGGCGACGATGTCAAACGATTCCTTGATTGGCTGGCCCGGCTGAATGTCGGCTCCGGCATAGATTCCATGGGCGGAGGTAGCGAAGGCTAATACCAAGGAGCATTCACGATAAGGCGGGGCGGCGACGGCCTGATGGACCCAGGCGACGCCACCGCCCCGACAAGGAGGAGCGCGGAGAGGGTACGCGCTTCGACCCCTTGAACCGGGTCAATTATCCGGATACAGACTCCTGAACCCCTGGCGGACTTTTTCCACCGTTGCCGGGTCGCGGTCACGCCAGTAGCGGGGACTGTTCATAATATCCCTTATCGAGCCCTCGTCGGCGCCGCTTCCGGCGCCCGCCCCGGAGCCGATGCCGGGTTCTCCCGTTTCCATCATCCGGTGCAGGGTCAGGACACCGTCCCAGGTGCCCGACAGCACGTCAAAAACATCGGCCGGCAGATTGGCCTGGCCCCAGGCGTTCAATTGACGAGAGGTCTCGCGCCATTTTTCGGCCCCGCCGAAATGACTTTCCAGGCGTTCGATCTGGGCCTGTGTTTCGTAGTCATGGGCCAGTTCGCTGAACATCGGTAGCAATTTTTCGTTGGCCAACTGGTAAACAACCTTGGCCTGATCGCGGCTGAAACCGGCCTCATGCAGGCGGGCATTAACCTCGGCATCGGCTGCAAGCTGCAAATCCTGGGCGGCGACGTTATAGTCGTCGGGACTATCCGGCACGTCGAAAGCCGCCTGTCCGCCCAGCCTGCGTTCCAGATCACCGTATGATTTAATCATCGCCTCGATGCGGACATTCTTGCCGGTCTCGTCCCAGAACTTCCGGGGCAATCCCTCCGGCGCGGTGGCATCCGGTTCATTTGCGGTCTGGTTCGCCGTTTCGGCGGGGCTTTGCGGCGTATTTTCATTATGGACTTCAGGCATGGTAATTTCCCTTGCTACATGAGTTGGCTGTTGTCGGCATTTTGCCGCCCGCGTTCGATCAGGGCCAGAATGCGGGCGACCAGCTGGCGCTGACCTTCGGTGTGGCGCAGCAGGCTGTCGGTGGCCGCCGGGCCGAGCGCCCGGCCAAGCGTCGTTTGCCGCAGGTAATCGATTACCCGTTCGCCGTCCGGACCCCGGAAGCATCTGGCGAAGGCCAACGCCAGTTCGTTGTCGGCGGCGAAGGCGGCGGGCCTGACGGGGTTATTGTTCATCGCCGGTCTCCGCTGATCCGGGCCGCGAGATCAAATTCTCCAGCAGATCAACTACCGGTCCGGCGGGTTCTTTCACCAGCAGGTCGCCGGGAACGGAGAACGCCCCGGCCAGCCACCGCGCGGTGGCCGGGGCATCGATTGTGGCCAGCGCCTCGGGTCCCAGACCCCGCAGAGTCTCCAGCCATTGCAGGACGCCGCCGGTCTGCCGCAATGCATTCTGGCGAGCCAGCGGCGAGCGGTATTCCAGGTCGATGATGCGACCGTCGATGGTGATGTCTTCGATCTCGCCCCGGCGTTTCAGAATGGCCATGGCCCGGGTAACCAGCGGCATCAGCAATTCCGACTGCAAACGCCCGTAGGTGGCGCCAAGCAGGCGGGCCATTTCCGCCGAACGTTCCAGAACTTCGGTCGCCGACATGCGGGGAGCATCGATCTGACCCAGTTTATCGGCCAGCAGGGCGCGACGGATGCCCTGGCGCAACCGGTCGAGCACCAGTTCGGAAATATCGAAACGCCCCGGCGCCTGCAACGGCGTCAACCCCGCCGAACCGACCGCCTTGGGGATGATGGCGCCCGGCACCAGGCGGATGTTGGCCGGATTGAGAACGCCGTCGTCGTCGGCCTGCCAGATGCCGGTGACCGCAATCGAAGCATTTTTTAAAATGAGCTCAACCACTTTGTTGGCGGTCTTGATATCGGGCAGCGCCTTCATCACCGGAGAACGCCCGTAGACTTCCCCCGGCCCTTTCAGCCAGCGGAAATTGATGAACGGCGAATACCTGAAGTAGCCATCGGCCAACCTTACGGGCGTATTGCCGGTGTCATCCGCTTCCAGTACCGCCATGTAGTTGAAGCCACCCGCCGGGGCCGGAATCACCGCCTCGATCACCGGAAAATCCCGCTCTTCGGCGACCCCGCCCGGACCGGATCGCGAATCGGGCAACCGGGCCTTGGGGAACCGCGCCAGCAACCGCGCCCGGGACATATCCGAACGCCGGTAAGTGGTATCCAGACGACCGCTCGGGCCTTCTTCCAGAACCAGTTGCGACAACGGCACGGCGGTGAAACGAAATGCCGACTGCTCGCCGGGTCCGGCTTCCTCCAGCAGCAGCGAGGCGGTGCCCGCCGTTACCAGATCGAGATAACACTGGTGCATTTCGACGGCGAAATTGGAACGGTCGAAAGCCGATTTAAGCACTGCCGAAATTCGCTCGAATTCACTGGCCAGTTCGTCCGCGTCCTGTGTTTCCAGTTCGGGTCCGGCTATTATGCCGAACCATTGACCCCATGGTGGCGTCAGTTCGGAAAGTATACTGGCCGCCAGTTGCTCGACCGCATCGGGCGCGGTGCCGTCGAACAGGCGATCATATTGTTTGCTGCCGGGCGACGCCGACCCAAGGCCGCCTTCGCGCCGGGGCAGGGCAAACTCGTAACATTCCCGCCAATGACTTTCCCACGGCTGGCGAAGCTTGAGCGCCCGCCGATAGCGACCGAGTACATCTTGCGGGCTTAAACCCGGCGCGCCCTGCGGTATCGGAACGGTTTTCTGATTTTCCATTGTCCCGTCCTATTCACCAAGCAGGGATTTGCGTTTCGGGACCGCCGCGGCCGCGGTCAACAAACCACGGACGCCACGGGCCGAAGTAACGATCGTGCCGGCCCGCCCGCGGCGGCGGCGGGCGATGGCTTCGAGACGGCGTTTTGTTTCGCCGGCACCGTCATCAATGACCGGTAACGGCGGCGGCGGCGATGGCGGCGAGGGCGGCGAGAAAAGTCCTCCCATGATCGGTCTCCTCTATAAACAAATGGAACTGGATAAAAAAACCCGCCGGGGAAAACCGCGGCGGGTCGTCGAACCGCCTGTTCCCGTTCGAGGGGACGGCCCGACATAGACACAGTTGTGCCCTTTCGTTAGATTGTAACTTACTCTGAATTTAATCCTTTTGTCAAGATAAAATTATTTATATTTTCCTTATAAAGGATTTTATACAGTTTTTGTGGCGTAAAAATCCATGGCGCCCTAAGGCCGAGTACCCGCTTCACCGCCTCTACGCATGTATACGGTCGCCACGGGGCGGCGCGTTCGGGCGGTTGAGCGACTCTGGTCCCGACGACCCGATAACCCATCGCCCGATAATGTCCGGCGATAGCCGGGCCGTCCAATCCGGTGACGATGGCTATTTCGGTGCAATGGGATAGCGGATTGTAGATTACCCACGCCGGCGGCCCACCCTCGCCCCCCGGTGCGCTTTCAATGACCGCGAAGCAATGCCTGAAACCGCGTCCCAGCACTTTCAACCAGGCCAGATCGGTGTGATCGGCAAAAACCACCAGGGCGCGACGCGGCGAATCGGCAGGCCTACACGGCATTGCCGATACCCCGGTTATCTCCGGTATCGATGATGCCTTTACCGGCCAACACCGTGGTCAACCTGTCGAGGGCTTCGCGCCACAGGCTGTGGGCGCGGGCCTGATCGTCAAGGCGGGGGTCTGGCGGGCAATCGTCAAAACCGAACCGCGCCAGCACCTTCAGGTGTTCCCGACCGATTACCCGTCGCCGGGCCAGGTCCATGACCGCCCGGTACAGGTCGTCCGGTTCGCAGGGCCGGACCGGACCGCCGCCGGCGCCCCTGAAGCAGCCGCCCTCGATACGGGCACGCTGGCTGTGCATAAACCAGAACCACGCCTCTTCGGCGTCGATAAACGGCAATTCATCGACATTGGACAATCGCGGCGGCAGACAAATGGAATTTGAACGGGAGCGGGACAATATAATCCTCCTGAAAAATAGGGAACAAATGATGAACATTTGTCTATTATGTTCTATTTATTCCTATGTCAACGGTAAATACTTTTTTATTCCTATTATAAACTGGATTTTTTTCGTGCAATTTACCGGGAAATATACGAAAATGTTCCTATGCTGAAACACTCTGAAATCTGGTACGCCATCGATACCCTGGCCCGCGAGCACGGTTTCTCGGCCTCGGGACTGGCCCGGGCTTCGGGACTGGACGCCACCACGTTCAACAAATCGAAACGTTCGACGGCGCAGGGCAAACTGCGCTGGCCGAGCACCGAGAGCATTTCCAAAATTCTGCAAGCCACCGGCGCCAGCATGGGCGAATTCATGTCCTATATCGGCGATGGCGGCGGCGCCTATCAAAACGTGCCGCTGATCGGTTTCGCCCAGGCCGGGGCAGAGGGGTTTTTCGATGACGCCGGTTATCCGACCGGCGGTTCGTGGGACGAAATACCGTTTCCCGGCCTGGCGGATTCCCATGCCTATGCACTGGAAATTTCCGGCGACAGCATGAAGCCGCTGTATCGCGACGGTGACACCGTTATTGTTTCGCCGGATTCCAGCGTGCGTCGCGGCGACCGTGTCGTCGTCAAAACGGCGGGCGGGGAAGTTATGGCCAAGGTCCTGCGCCGCCAGACCGCCAGGAAAATCGAGTTGGCGTCGATCAATCCGGAATACCCGGACCATGAACTGGAAATCGAAGACGTCGATTGGATCGCCCGTATTGTCTGGTCGAGCCAATAGGGCCGCCTGCCCCCCTTGCGGGCGGACAGTTTGCCGTGACTTTTTCGAATCGATCGGAAAATCAGTTACCTGCGGAGACGGATAATGCCCACATACCGGTTCCTGGCGCCTGTTCTGTTGATGCTGGTTCTTTTGGCCAGGCCGGGCTGGGCCGGATTCGAGGCCGGACTGGAAGCATACGAAAAAAACGACTACGCCACCGCCTTGAAAGAGTGGCTGCCGGCCGCCGAAAATGGCGATCCCTACGCCCAGCACATGCTTGGGTTTCTCTATGCCCAGGGGCGCGGCGTCGCCATTAATCCGGCGCAAACCGTGGCCTGGTGGAAAAAAGCCGCCGGGCAGGGCTTCGCCCCCGCGCAATATACCCTGGGCCAGTTGTATCGGCGCGGACTGGGCGTTAAACGCGATCTGGAAAAAGCCAGCGACTGGATCGGCCGGGCCGCCGACGCCGGATACCCGGATGCCCAGCACGCCTTCGGGGTAATGTACGTAACCGGCGAGGGGGTCGAAAGCGACCTTTCGACCGCCTTCATGTGGCTCGACCTGGCCGCCGATACTCGCGGCCTGCCGCCGGGAACCTTCTGGCCCGACGTCGACAAATACCTGACCCCGACGCAACGGCTGGAAGCCGATCAGTTAAAGAAAAGCTGGGCCGACAAATGACCGTCTGGAACCCGTCCCAATATTTGCAATTTTCCGGCGAACGGCTGCAACCGGCCCTTGACCTGATGGCCCGTATTTCCCTGGAAAATCCGGCCACTATCGTCGATCTGGGCTGCGGCCCGGGCAATGTAACGGCGATCCTGGCCGAACGCTTCCCGAAGGCCAGGATTCAGGGGATCGACAGTTCCCCGGAGATGCTGGCCAAGGCCTCCGAGATAAAGGGGATTGACTGGCGGGAGGAGAACGTGGCCGGTTGGCGACCGGAAAACCCGCCGTCGCTGATTTATTCCAACGCCGCCCTGCACTGGATTCCGGACCATGAAAACCTGTTTACCCGGTTGCTCGGCCTGCTGGCGCCGGGCGGGCAGTTGGCGGTGCAAATTCCACGCAACCATTTGGCGGCGACCCATACCGCCATTGCCGCGGCGGTGCAGTCCGGACCATGGATGGAAAAACTGTCCCCCCTGCTGCGGCCGTCAAATGTTCAGGAACCGGCCTTTTATTACGACCTGCTAGCCCCGCTTTCCCAACATCTGAGCCTTTGGCAAACCGAATATGTGCATATACTGGACGGTGAAAATCCGGTACTGGAATGGACTATGGGAACCGCGCTGAAGCGTTTCCTGGATGCCCTGGACGATCCGCAGGAAAGCGGCGAATTCCTGAATACGTACGGTCGACTGGTCGCCGCCGCCTATCCCCGGCGGCCGGACGGCAAAACCCTGCTCCCCTTCCGCCGGCTGTTTATGGTCGTCACGGCATAGTTCGCGGGGCGGCGGGAAGCCGGCCTTTTAAGGAAAAGCTGGAACTGGCGGGACCGAGTTCTTATTTCACAAGGGCTGGACACAAAAAGCCCGGCACGGCGGTGAAAGAGCAGGGGAAATCCATGCAGGACGAAACGATCCTTAACGATGACATTCTGGCCCAACTACGCCAGGAATTCATCGAATCGGCCCGTGACCAGCTTGACGATATAGAAACGAAACTCGACCAACTCGCCGACGGCACGGGCATTGACGAGAAAAAGCTTCTCGGCATCCAGCGCCATATACACAACATCAAGGGTCAGGGCGCGACTTTCGGATTCCCGCTGCTGGGGCGCGTCGCCCACATGCTGGAAGATTATTTGGAAAACACGGGTGGCGTTCGAGAGGAAAACATAGCGGATATCCGTGTCTATCTGAACCTGATGACGGATTTGATTTCGACCAATGAATCCATCGTCGGCGATACCCAGAACAGCATTCTCAATTCCCTTCCGACCGGCCAGTTGGTGACGTTCAGCACCCAGCAGACCCACAACATAAATGTTCTTTTGGTGATGCCGTCCGGATTACAGCGGAAAATGGTGGCCAGGGAACTGTTGTCATGCGGTTTTCGCGTCATGCGCGCCTATGACGGCCTCGAAGCATTGTCGATCGCCGTCGACCTTACGCCCGACATCGTATTTGTCAATTATGACATGAGGCCTTTCAACGGGCGGGAACTTAGCAATATGTTCGCCGCCGTCGATGTCCTGCGCGATATTCATTTCGTGCTGCTTACCAGCTATCAGGCCGACAGCGAAAATTTGCAGGATCTGCCGGAAAACATATCGGTGGTCCAAAAAAGTTCGAATTTTACGGAGAGTATCGGCGAACTGCTGATTCAATGGGGGGTGTTCGGCAATATTCCGGAGCACCGGACCGATGCCGTAAAAGCCATAAGCCGGCACCCCAGGGCTTCCAAAATCGACGAGGTAAAGACCCAACGGCCCTTGAAAATACTGGCCGCCGAAGACAACCCGGTTAATCAGCAACTGATCAAGGTGACAATCGAGGCTTTCGGCCACCAACTGGAAATTGTCGAAAATGGTCTGCTGGCAGTTGACGCCATTGTAAACGGAGATTTCGATCTGGTCTTCATGGATGTGAACATGCCGGAAATGAACGGCCCCGAAGCGACCCGCACCATTCGGCAGTTGCCCGGCGACAGGTCCAAAACCCCGGTCATCGCGGTAACGGCCGACGCGATGGAAAGCCACCGGCGTGAATATTTTGAATCGGGAATGAATGAATGCGTGGGCAAGCCAATTGACCGCGCCGAATTGCTGGCCGCAATAAATACGGTTATGAACGAGGAAATCCACGTTTGGACCGAAATTGAAAAGCCGGAAAACGAAACGGACGCGGCCAAAGATAGCGGCGCCCCTGAAGAAAAAGATGACGATATCGAGGCATTCATGAAAAAACTTCAGGATGTCTCGGACAAACACGACAAGAAAAAACGACGGCCCCGCTCACGGTCCCGATAGCATGTCTTCCCCGTTTATGGCGCGTCGAATCAGTTTTATGGTTTCGGGCAGGCCATAAAGGGCGATGAACGAGCCCATGCGCGGGCCTTGTTTCTGGCCAAGCAGGATTTCATAAAGCGCGCCAAACCATGCCTTCAGGTCATCGAAGGGATGGCGCTTGCCTACTTCATAGACTTCCGACTGGATGTCGGCGGCGGCGGCATCGGCGGTCAGGCCCTGCAGCGCCTGGGCCAGGTCCTGCAACGCCGCCACTTCCATTTCGTTGGCCCGGCGGTATTGCTTGTTGGGCTTGATGAAATCGCGGTAATAGTTAATCGCGTTTTCGACCAGCCGGTCCAGAAACGGCGCACCGTCCGGGCTGGCATCGGGCCGGTAGCGAACAATGAAATGCCACAGCACCGACTTGTCTTCGGTGTGGCAAACACTGGCCAGATTTAGCAGGATGTTGTAGCTCAGGTGCGCCTCTTCGACCGGCGGCTGGCCCTGATGGATATGCCAGACCGGGTTGGACAGCTTTTTCGCGTCATCCTGATCGGGATAGGCGGCCAGATGGGACAGGTATTCATCGACGCTCTTGGGAATGATATCGAAAAACAGCCGCTTGGCGGTCTTCGGTTTCTGGTACATGAACATGGACAGGCTTTCCGGTGGCGCATACCGCAGCCATTCTTCCACCGCCAGGCCATTGCCCTTTGATTTTGAAATCTTCTGCCCGCCATCATCCAGAAACAGCTCGTAGGTCAAATTCAGCGGCGGCGTGCTGCCGAGCACCCGGCAGATGCGACTGGACAGCTTGACCGAATCGATCAAATCCTTGCCCGACATTTCGTAATCGACGCCAAGCGCGGCCCAGCGCATACCCCAGTCGGCCTTCCATTGCAGCTTACAATGACCGCCAGTGACCGGAGTTTCGATCTTCCTGCCGTCTTCGCGCCGGTAAACGATGGTGCCGGCATCGACATCGCGTTCGATCACCGGGGCCTGTAAAACGACGCCGGTTTCCGGGCATATGGGCAGGAACGGGCTGTAGGTGGCGCGGCGTTCTTCCCCCAGGGTCGGCAATACAACGTTGATGACTTCGTCATACTTTTGCAAAACCCTGAGCAGCACGGCATCAAACTTGCCGCCGGTATAATAATCCGTTGAGCTCTGGAATTCATAATCGAAGCCGAACTTATCCAGGAACGCCCGCAGCCGCGCATTATTGTGGTGGCCGAAGCTTTCGTGGGTGCCGAAGGGGTCGGGAATGCGGGTCAGCGGCTTGCCCAGATGCTCGCGCACCATGTCGCCATTGGGGATGTTGTCGGGCACCTTGCGCAGGCCGTCCATATCATCGGAAAAGGCGAACAGTCTGGTCGGGATGTCTGAAATTTGATGGAAGGCGTTGCGCACCATCAGGGTGCGGGCGACCTCGCCGAAAGTGCCGATATGGGGCAGGCCCGATGGCCCGTATCCGGTTTCAAACAGCACGTATCCCTTGTCCGGCGTCTTCATTTTACCGAAACCGCCAAGATGCTTGACCAGGGCGCGCGCCTCGGCGAACGGCCAGGCGTTGGAATGCCGCGCCAGATCATGGGTCTGAGACGAAGAAGGATCGGTGGGGGTCATGGCGGAGGGTCCGGTTGTCACAATCAATTCAAGTCGCCGGAAACTATACTACCTGCGGGGAAAATGCGAGCCCGGACCCTATAACTTGGCCGCCGGTTCCGTATTTTGCCGCCGTTCGGTCCAGTACATCAGCGCCAGGGCCAATGCGCCAAGCAGCGCGAAACCGCCGATCAGGGGCCGCACCGTGCCGTCAAACAACTGGCCGATAACGGTGCCGAGCGGCACCGATATCAGCGTCGACATGGAACCGATAACGGCGGCCCCGACGCCGGCGATATGGCCCAAAGGCTCCATGGCCAACGCGTTTACATTACCAAACAACATGCCGAAGCAGAAAAACGCGGCGATAAAATAGGCCATATTCAGCCACAATTCCGGCACCCCACCCACATACACGACATACAGAAAAAATGCCGATGACAGGATCGTCTGGACTGTCAGGGCGTAAAAAGACAATAGCCGCATACCGAATTTCATTACTATCCGGCCATTGATAACCGAAGCCAGGCCAAGGGACAGCGCCAGCACGGCGAAATAGGCCGGGAACAGCTCTGTAATCCCGTAAATGGCGCTGAACATCTGCTGGGCGGACAGCAGATAGCCGACCAGGGCGCCAAAAATCAGCCCGGAAACCACCGTGTAACCAAGGGCCAGACGGTTGCCGACGGCTTCCCTTACGCCCAGCCATATCACGTAAAAGGAAAAACTGACTCGCCGTTCCGGCGGCAGGGTTTCGGGCTGGCGTTTGGCGAACCAGAGCCACGCACCAATCGCCAGGACCAGAAACACGACAAAGATCGCCCGCCAGTGAAACAGCATGATGACGCCCTGGCCCATGGCCGGGGCCATCGCCGGAACCAGGATAAACACACTCATCACGAAAGACATGACGCGGGCCATTTCACGGCCCTGATACTGGTCCCGGACCAGGGCGACGCAAACGATGCGCGGGGCGGCCGCGCCGATACCCTGCAAAACCCGACCGATCAACATGATTTCAAAGGTCGTCGAATAAATCGACATCAAACAGCCGATCACAAAGAAGACATAGCCGCTGTGGATTGCCGGCTTTCGACCGATGCTGTCCGACAGCGGGCCGTAGACAATCTGCGCCAAGCCTAAGCCAAGAAACAGCGCCGATATGACCAGTTGCTGGTCGTTGGTTGCGGCGATGCCCAAATCCCGCCCGATGTCGGGCAGCGCCGGCAGCATGGCGTCGATGGAAAGCGCCACCAGCGAGATCATCACCGCCATCAACGGCACGAATTCGCCCAGTGCGAGGGCCGGTTTGGTTTGCGTAGCCACTAATATCTGTCTCCTTGACCCCGTGTACATATCGGCGGCGGCGGCGGGCCGTCAATTGTTTCCGGACATGGGCGGTCGGGATAAATCCGAAGTTGAAGCCCGGGGATCCGGGCGGGGCGTTCCTTGATTTTATTTCCAGATCGGTCGGCCGGAACCGGGCAGGCCGTAACTGTCCCACTTGCGCGTCACTTCACCGATAACATCGTCGCTCATACGGATTTTGCGGCCCCACTCGCGGTCGGTTTCCGGGGCCATCTTGGCCGTCGCGTCGATACCCATTTTCGAACCCAGCCCCGATTCCGGCGAGGCGAAATCCAGATAATCGATGGGCGTGTTTTCGACCATGGTAACATCACGGGCCGGATCGACATTGGTCGAAATGGCCCAGATCACGTCATTCCAGTCGCGCGCATCCAGATCGCCATCGATGACGATAACGAACTTGGTATACATGAACTGGCGCAGATAGGACCACACCGCCATCATTATCCGCTTGGCATGGCCGGGATAGGCCTTGTTAATGGCGACCACGGCGACCCGATAGGAACAGGCTTCGGGCGGCAGCCAGAAATCGACAATTTCCGGGAACTGCTGGGTCAGCAGCGGCACGAATACGTCGTTCAGGGCCTCACCCAGCACCGATGGTTCGTCGGGCGGACGACCGGTGTAGGTCGACAGATAAATGGGATCCTTGCGCATGGTTATGGCGCTTACGGTAAAAACCGGAAACGGCTCGACCGAATTATAATAACCGGTGTGATCGCCATATGGCCCCTCGGCGGCGACATCGGTCAGCGAAACATGGCCTTCGAGCACGATCTCGGCCTCCGATGGTACTTTCAGGGGCACCGTCTTGCAATCGACCAGCGACACCTTCTCGCCGCGCAAAAGGCCCGCGAACTGGTATTCCGAAAGGGTTTCGGGAACCGGCGTCACGGCGGCCAGTATGGTGCCGGGGTCGGCCCCGATAACGGCGGCCAGCGGCATCGGCTGGTCCGATGTCTGCTTCCAGCGGGCGAACTGCTGGGCGCCGCCGCGATGCTTGAGCCAGCGCATGATGGTGGTGTTCCTGCCGGTCACCTGCATACGGTAAACACCCAGGTTGGGGCCATCGCGGCGGTCGCCGCCCTTGCCTGAATCCGGTCCCTGGGTAACCACCAGAGGCCAGGTAATCAGCGGCGCCGGTTCGCCGGGCCAACAGGTCTGCACCGGCAATTTTCCAAGATCAATATCGTCACCGGTCCAGACCACTTGCTGGCATGGCGCCGAGGCCGTCATTTTCGGCTGCATGGCCATCACGGTCTTCAGCAACGGCAGCATTTCAACCGCGTCGCGCCAGCCCCCGGGCGGTTCCGGCTGGCGCAGGAAGGCCAGGGTCTCGCCGACCCGGCGCAAATCGCCAGCCCCCCTGCCCATGCCCATGGCGACCCGTTCGACGGTGCCGAACAGATTTACCAGCACCGGCATCGCCAGATTCTCGCCCTTCTCGTTAATGACGTTTTCAAACAGCACCGCCGGCCCGCCTTCGGCGATCAGGCGGGTCTGGATTTCGGTCATTTCCAGCTCGCTGCAAACCGGCTCGCTAACCCTGACCAGTTGCCCGTCGTTTTCGAGGCGAACGATGAATTCCCGTAGGCTTTTGTAACTGGTGGAAGTCATAACCCGGTATTCTCTCCCCCGCCGGCTGTTATCAACCGGTCGGTATCTACAATTGTTGTGTTCATTGGCAAATAAGGATACGATTTCAAGCAGGTGTTAACAAAGGCAATAATAGCACCGGGGGTGTGAAATGAGTGTGACCGGCGATAAAAGCTTTAGGCGGCTGATCGATATCGGCCTCGCCCTTTCGCTGGAACGAGACCACAACCGGCTGATGGAGAGAATCCTTCAGGAGGCCAAATCGCTTTGTAACGCCGATGCCGGGACGCTGTATCTGCGCAATGACGACGACACCCTGCGCTTCGAAATCATGCTTAACGACAGCAAGCCCGGACTCAACGCCGGGGGCACCAGCGGCAATCCGGTGTCGGCCTTTCCGATCCGTCTTTATAATCGGGAAACCGGCGAGGCCAATCATAAAAACGTCGCGTCGCATGTCGCGTTGAGTGGCGAATCCATCAATATCGCCGATGCCTACAAAGCCGGGGATTTCGATTTTTCAGGCACCAAGGGTTTCGATAAAAAGCACGATTACTGTTCGATATCGTTTTTAACCGTGCCGCTGAAGAATCATACCGGCGACGTGATCGGTGTTTTGCAACTGCTAAACGCCAAGGACCCCGACACCGGACAGGTCGTCCCGTTCAGCGAAGCCAATCAGCCCCTGATCGAGGCGATGGCCAGTCAGGCCGCCGTGGCGCTGGATAACCAGAACCTTATTCAAGCGCAGAAAGGGCTGCTGGACAGTTTCATATCGGTGCTGGCCGGCGCTATTGACGCCAAGTCGCCATATACCGGCGGCCATTGCCAGCGGGTGCCCGAACTGGCGATGATGCTGGCCGCCGCCGCCAGCAAATCGACGGACGAAGTCTTCAAGGATTTCAAATTTAACGAAGAACAGTACTACGAAATGAACATCGCCGCCCTGCTGCACGACTGCGGCAAGGTGACGACACCGGAATATGTTGTCGACAAGGCGACCAAGCTGGAAACCATTTACGACCGTATTCACGAAATACGAACCCGCTTCGAGGTATTGAAACGGGATGCCGAAATCGACTGCCTGAACGCCATCATAGCCGGTGGCGATGAAAAGGCGTTACGCCTGAAACTGGTTGAAAAACAAGCCCGGCTGGATGACGATTTCAGCTTCATAGCGAACGCCAATATCGGCGGCGAATACATGTCCGACGAAGACATAGCGCGGATCGAAAAAATTGCCGAAATCGAATGGGTTCGCACCCTGGACGACCGTATCGGCGTTTCCCATGAAGAACTGCGGCGCATGGAAGCGGTGGAATACGTGCCGCCGCCGGCCAGGGAAAAGTTGCTGGCCGACCGGCCCGAACACATTATAGAGCGCGACGCCGCCAACAAGACACCGGAAGACAATCCGCTGAATTTCAAGATGGACGAGCCCGAGAACATGTACAATCGCGGCGAGATACACAATTTAATCGTCCGGCGCGGCACCCTGACTGCGGAAGAGCGCTACAAAATCAATCATCATATGGTTCAGACCGTCACCATGCTGGACCAGTTGCCGTTTCCCAGGCACCTGAAAAACGTTCCCGAATATGCCGGCGCCCACCACGAAACGATGGTCGGCACGGGCTATCCGCGCGGCCTGAGGAAGGAAGATATGTCGCTTCCGGCCCGGATCATGGCGATCGCCGATATATTTGAAGCCCTGACGGCCTGCGACCGGCCTTATAAAAAAGCCAAAACCCTTAGCGAAAGCGTCCGCATACTGTCGTTTATGAAGCTGGATAACCATATCGATCCGGACCTGTTCGCGTTGTTCCTGAAATCCGGCGTCTATCTGGAATATGCCGAAAAACGCCTTATGCCGAACCAGATCGACAATGTCGAAATCGGCCAATTTCTGGATGAGGACACCGGCTGATATTGGCCATTCCCGTCGAAACCGCCGAATCAGACGCCCTTGCAAGGGCGCTGGGCTACCCTTACCACATACCCCGACGATCATATTTACTGGACGCCGATGGCCATCGCGAGATGACCGACGGCGAACCGGCGCCCGAGCTGTCCGGACTTCACCCGGTGATCGCCAGCGGCTCGAACCAGTCACCGCAGCAACTGGCCCGCAAGTTTGATTCCCTGGACGGCGACCCGATTCCGGTATTACGGACCCGTATCCATAATTTCGATTCCGTTTATTCGGCCCATTTCAGCACCTACGGATCGATTGCCTCGACCCTGCATTTCAGCCCCGGCGTCAGCGCCTGCCTGTTCACCACCTGGCTCGACGACACCCAGTTGCAGCGGATGCACGACACCGAGGCCCTTGGGCTGAATTATGATTTCGGCAGGCTCGACGGCGTCCGGGTCGATATCGACCGGCTTGGCGATCATCGAACCGTGTTCGCCTATATCGGCCGGCGCGGCGCCCTTTGTCATCAGAACCAACCGGTCGCCCTGGCCGATGTCGCCGCCAGCGGACGGCGAGGATCGGCAATGAGTCAACTCCAGGTCCAGACATTGGCGCGGGACCGCCTGTCGCCGGGCCGCGAACTGGACGATTTTATCGGTGAAAATATAGGGCAGGCAGATGTCCGGCAGGACCACACCGACCGCCTTGCCGCCGACGCCGCCCCGTTTTCCTATAGTGGATTCACGCTTCTTTAAATAACCCGTCCGGCGATGATGGCGGCGACGACGATCAGGCCGAAATCCCGGTTCGATCTGAATTTCGCCAGGCAATCCCTGGCGTCGTCGATATCCAGGGTCGCCAACTGCCACGCCAGATGGGCCAGGGCCAGGGCCATCCCCGCGTAAAATACCGGCCCCAGACCGACCGCGTAACCGGCCAGGGTAATCAGCGCGATCGTCCCGCCGTAAAAACCGGTCAGCCAGGTTTTCGTCCCGGCGCCGAATCTCAGGGCCGTGGATTTAAGCCCGATCAGCAGGTCATCTTCCTTGTCCTGGTGGGCATAGATGGTGTCGTATCCCAGAGTCCACAGAATTCCGGCCATATACAGCAGACCCGGCGCCAGGCCCAGGTCACCCCGCACCGCCGCCCAGCCGAGCAGGGCGCCCCAGTTGAAGGCCAGCCCCAACACCGCCTGCGGCCAATAGGTAATACGCTTCATAAACGGGTAGATGGCGACGACGACCAGCGAAGCCACCCCGACATAAACCGCAAACAGATTGAATTGCAGCAAAATGGTCAGGCCGGTCAGCAGCAATAACCCCATAAAGCCGACCGCCCGGGGCACACTGACGGCGCCACTGGGGATTGGCCGGGTCGCGGTGCGGGCGACCCGGCCATCGTAGTTTCTATCGACAATATCGTTCAGGGTGCACCCGGCCCCCCGCATGACCAGCGCCCCCATGGCGAACAGCAGAAACGTCGATAATTCGGGCCAGCCATCCCCGGCCAGCGCGGCGCTCCACCAGCACGGCAGCAGCAGCAGCCAGGTGCCGATCGGCCGGTCGATGCGGGCCAGAACAAGGTAGGGCCGCACCCTGCCCGGCAGCCAGCGCCCGGTCCAGGACAGGGCCGAAATATCGCTGGCGGCATTTTTATCATTGATAGTCATTGCCGCAGGTTTATACCAAGTTGCAGAAAGAATATGATGCCCCCATGTCACAATCGAAAGCAAGGGCCCGCCTGTATGTCGGCAACGACCTGAAAACCGGCGTCGCCATCCCGCTGGCGGCCGACCAAACCCATTACCTGGGCCGGGTTATGCGGCTGACTCCCGGCGCCGGCGTCATCCTGTTCAACGGTCGCCATGGCGAATGGCTGGGGGTGATCGAAACACTCGGTAAAAAAGACTGTACCATCGGCCTCCGGGAGTTACTGCGCGAACAATCGGCCGAGCCTGACCTGTGGCTGGCGTTCGCACCCCTGAAAAAGAACCGGACTGATTTTCTGGTTGAAAAGGCGACGGAACTGGGCGTTAGCCGATTGTTCGCGGTGTTTACCGATCATACGGACGCCGGGCGGGTCAACACTTCCAGGTTGGGACAAATCGCCATCGAAGCCGCCGAACAATGTGAACGACTGAGCGTGCCGGTAATTTCCGGCCCCATGCGCCTTGGGGAACTGGTCGCCGACTGGCCCGAAAACAGGCTGTTGCTGGTCGCCAATGAAACCGGCGGCAACCCCCTGACGGCGGTCGTGACGCCTGGCTCCGGTCAGGCGGCGGGCCTGTTGATCGGGCCGGAAGGCGGGTTTTCGCCGACCGAGCTTGACCTGCTTGAAAAACTGCCGTTCTCTGTGTCCGTATCGTT